>JAEEGJ010012316.1_pt1 | contig 21234 bp, 20 predicted proteins | sample 8958761 | NCBI WGS metagenome assembly JAEEGJ01 (sample SAMN16246546, study PRJNA631951) | gut metagenome | biome: gut microbiome; feature: rumen; material: RS-attached | host: Bos | place: Iran: Karaj | collected 2018-10
TCCAGCGCATCAACAGCATGAACCTCCGCAACCCTCGCATGATAGGTTTCGGTATCAGCAATAAGCAGACGCTTGAGTCCTCACAGGCAAATGCCGCAGGAGCTATCATCGGTAGTAAGTTCGTTCAACTTCTTGAACAGGCAAACGGCGATGCAGACAAGGCGCTGGATAATCTTTTTGAGGCGTTAAGTAAGTAAAGATTGAAAAATATGAGCAAATATACAGTAAACGACCTGGGATTCTACGGCAACTATGGTGGTGCATACATCCCTGAGATATTATATAAGACGGTGGAGAATCTGAAGAACGCATACCTCCCTATCATCGAGAGCGAGGAGTTCAAGAAGGAGTATCATGCCCTTCTGCGTGACTATGTAGGTCGCCCTTCACCTCTCTACTTCGCAAAGCGCATGAGCGAGAAGTACGGATGTCAGCTCTACCTGAAGCGTGAGGACTTGAACCACACGGGAGCGCATAAGATAAACAACGCGCTCGGTCAGATTCTCGTGGCAAAGAAGATGGGCAAGACACGTATCATAGCTGAGACAGGTGCGGGACAGCATGGCGTGGCTACTGCTACGGCTTGTGCCCTTATGAATATGCCTTGTACGGTTTATATGGGTGCTCTTGATGTTCAGCGTCAGCACGTCAACGTGGAGCGCATGAAGATGCTTGGTGCTACTGTCGTTCCTGTTCAGAGTGGTAACAAGACCCTGAAGGACGGAACAAACGAGGCAATCCGCGACTGGTGCTGCCATCCTGCCGATACCTTCTATATCATAGGCTCTACTGTTGGTCCACACCCATATCCTGAGATGGTGGCAAAGCTCCAAAGCGTTATTTCTGAGGAGATAAAGTGGCAGTTGGAGGAGAAGATAGGCCGCAACTATCCTGACTATCTCATGGCTTGCGTGGGAGGCGGTTCAAATGCTGCCGGCACTATCTACCACTACCTTGACGATGAGCGCGTGAAGATTATCCTCGGAGAGGCAGGCGGTCTCGGAGTAGATACCGACAAGACGGCTGCAAGTATGCAGGTAGGTACTATCGGAATTCTCCACGGTTCAAAGATTCGCCTTATGCAGACAGAGGACGGACAGATAATAGAGCCTTACTCAATCTCTGCCGGTCTTGACTATCCAGGCACAGGTCCTATGCATTGTAACCTCTATGAGACAGGTCGTGCGCAGGTTCTTCCTGCCAATGATGACGAGGCACTTCGTGCAGCCTTCGAGCTTACCCGTATGGAGGGTATCATCCCAGCCCTTGAGTCAGCCCATGCCCTTGCCCTTCTTCCAAAGGTGGCAGGTCAGTTCAGAAAGGACGATGTTGTCGTTCTAACCGTCTCTGGTCGTGGTGACAAGGATTTGGATACTTATCTCGCTCATCAGAATGAGATAGGGTAAAGTTAAAAGTGTAATGTGGAATGATGATACTATCTACATTACACTTAACTCTCTAATCTTTAATCTTTTCAAAAATGTACAAATATCATACCGCTTCAAAAAAGATACTGGGCGACCTCAATACTCCCGTATCGGCATATATGAAAATTCGTGACGACTACCCAATGTCGGCTCTCATGGAGTGTTCTGACTATCACGGTGGCGAGAACTCACGTTCGTTCATCGGTGTTCATCCTATCGGTAGCGTCTCTATCGAGCATGGCATGGGCGTGTGTAAATATCCCGACGGCACACAGACACAGCACGAGATAACAAAGGAGTACGGCTCTGCTCAGCTCATCAACGAGTTCCTCTCTTCCTTCCAGGTGGAGGGCGAGAATAGCGAGAACTGCGGACTCTTCGGCTATACCTCTTTCAATGCCGTGCGCTATTTCGAGAATATCAACGTGAAGGATGAGACACAGCCTCAGAATGATGCCCCAGACCTTCTGTATGTCCTCTATAAGGATGTGGTGGTGTTCGACCATTTCCGTAATGAGATGATCATTATTGAGCTGCTTAGCGAAGGTGAGCCAGACGATCTCGATGTCCTTGAGAAGGATATCAATAACCGTCAGATCCGTCCTTACGACTTCCACCCGGTAGGCGACTATACTTCAACCCTTACCGATGAGGAGCATAAGGCAAATATCCGTCAGGGCATTAAGCATTGCCTTCGTGGTGATGTATTCCAGATTGTGCTCTCCCGCCGTTTCAAGCAGAAGTATGAGGGTGATGATTTCAAGCTCTATCGCGCTCTTCGCAGCATCAACCCTTCACCATACCTCTTCTATTTCGATTTCGGAGGCTTCCGCATCTTCGGTTCTTCACCAGAGACACATTGTCGCATAGAGAAGAAGGGCGATTCATATCATGCCTATATCGACCCTATTGCCGGCACTACGAAGCGTACAGGCAATACGGAGCAGGATCGTCAGAATGCGGAGTATCTGCGTACCGACCCTAAGGAGAATGCGGAGCACGTTATGCTTGTTGACCTTGCTCGCAATGACCTTTCACGCAACTGTCACGGAGTGAAGGTGGATTTCTACAAGGATATGCAGTTCTATTCTCACGTGATACATCTCGTGAGTCGTGTGAGTGGCACTCTCGACAAGAATGCCGACCCTATAAAGGCATTTATTGATACCTTCCCAGCCGGAACTCTCTCTGGTGCTCCAAAGGTTCGTGCCATGCAGATTATCTCAGAGCTTGAGCCTCACAATCGTGGTGCTTACGGCGGCTGTATCGGCTTTATCGGCTTCGATCGCTCTCTGAATCAGGCAATTACCATCCGTACCTTCGTTAGCCGTAATGGCGAACTCTGGTTCCAGGCAGGTGGTGGCATAGTTGCCAAGAGTAATGAGGAATATGAGCTTCAGGAAGTGAACAATAAGCTTGGCGCTTTGCGTAAGGCAATAATTATGGCGGAGGATATGTAATATGAAAATAGTAATCATAGACAACTACGACTCGTTCACCTATAACCTTGCCCATCTTGTCAAAGAACTGGGCGTAGAGGTGACAGTATATCGTAATGATCAGTTTGAATTGCCACAGTTGGAGGAATTTGATAAGATAATCCTCTCTCCAGGTCCTGGCATCCCTTCAGAGGCAGGACTTCTGCTTGATGTAATCCGTACCTATGCAGGCAAGAAACCTATGCTTGGCGTATGTCTCGGTCATCAGGCTATTGGTGAAGTGTTTGGTGCAAAGCTTACCAACCTCTCTGATGTTTTCCATGGTGTGGCAACTGAAGGAACGCAGTTTGGTAATGATCCTATTTTTGCTGGTCTGCCAAAACGTATCGTTATGGGCAGATACCACTCATGGGTGGTTAGCAAGGAAGGTTTGCCAGAGTGCCTTGAGATAACAGCCGAGAGTGATGAGGGACAGATTATGGCTCTCCGTCACAAGACGTTCGACATCCATGGCATACAGTTCCATCCAGAAAGCGTACTCACTCCAGAGGGTAGGACTATGATTGGCAACTGGCTGAAGCTTTAGGTTAATTGGAAATTATCGTTATGTATAAAAGGAAACAGATGTGTTCGGTTTATCTGACACATTTGTTTCCTTTTTATTTTATATTTTAGCAGTTGATTACCTGCCCATCGTATGCAAATTCAAAACCTTCGGGGAGACGACTGTTGGCAATTTCGTGAGTGCCGATGTCGTGGGTGAGGTGGATGAGATATGTTCTCTTTGCACCTATGCGACGGCTAACGGCTATAGCATCGTTAACCAGCTGATGGCTATGATGTATTTTCTCAAAGCGAAGGGCATTTATGACGAGCGTATCAATATCGTGGAGGTATTCGTATTCGCTATCGTCCATGCTTTTCATGTCTGTGATATAGGCGATGGCGGTGTGTGGCTGTCTGAAAACATACCCCAATATCGGCATATTGCCATGCATCACCTGAATAGGGGTTATCTGGAGCGTGTCAGTTGCATGGGGCACTAAAATGGTGCGTCCTTCTTTGTTGATGACACCTGCGAGATTTGATCCGCTTGGAGGAAAATAAGCCGTTACTTCGTTGTCTCTTCTTAATGTGAAGGTCTCATGTGGGTTGATGGAGTGAAGGTTAAGGTGTGGTACTCCTGGGTATAGGTTTTCCTTGAAACAGTAGGGCATGCTTTGGTGAAGGGCTTGTACCACGTCTTTCTGACAATAGATATCCACATCGCCAAACATACAATAAGGCCTGAGGTCGTCAATACCTGCCACATGATCGAAATGAATATGGCTGATGACGACGGCATCAAGCCTTGTGAACGGGAAGCGAGTGGTCTGCTGACGGAAGTCCGGGCCGCAGTCTATCAGCACACGAATACCACCGTCAGTCTCAAGAAATGCAGACTGACGCAAACGATTGTCGTGTGGCTCTGTACTGCGACAAACCTCACATTGGCATCCTATTGCCGGCACGCCTATTGAGGTTCCTGTTCCGAGGAATGTTAGTTTCATAATAGTTGAAAGTGAAAAATGAAGAATACAGAGTTGATTTTCAACTGCTATTTGTATCTTGTATTATTCATTTTTCACTTTTCATTTCTGAATTTTTTTTTTAGAACTCACTTGTAAAGTGGAACTTGATATTCTCGAAGTCCTGCTGAGCCATAGAGAGAACGTAGCCTGAGTCGGCAAGGAAGACGTCACGACCGTCCTTGTCCTTTGCCATATACTGATACTTACGCTTCTTGAATGCCTCAAGTTCCTGAGCATCGTCGCTCTCAATCCAGCAAGCCTTATGAAGATGAACAGGTTCCCAACGACACTTGGCGTTGTACTCGTTCTCAAGTCGGTACTGGATAACCTCAAACTGAAGCTGACCAACTGTACCCACGATCCTGCGACCATTAAACTGGTTTACGAACAACTGGGCAACACCTTCGTTCATAAGTTGCTCAAGTCCTTTCTGGAACTGCTTTGACTTCATAGGATCGTCGTTCTCAATATACTTGAACAACTCAGGAGAGAATGAAGGAAGTCCGCGGAAATGGATCTTCTCGCCCTCAGTAAGAGTGTCTCCGATCTTGAAGATACCATTATCTGGAAGACCAACGATATCACCAGCCCATGCCTCGTCGATTGTTGACTTACGCTGTGCCATGAACTGGGTAGGAGAAGAGAAGCGGACTGTTTTGCCCATTCCCACGTGGAGGTAAGGGGCATTTCTAACGAACTTGCCAGAACAAACCTTACAGAATGCGATACAAGAGCGGTGGTTAGGGTCGATGTTGGCTGTAATCTTAAAGATGAAGCCCGTAAATTTCTCTTCGTCAGGGCATACCATACGCTCCTCTGCCTTTGTAGGCTTTGGCGATGGCGCAATCTTTACGAAACAGTCGAGAAGTTCCTGAACGCCAAAATTATTGAGCGCAGAACCAAAGAATACTGGTGCAACCTCTGCAGAGCGATATGTCTCAACATCAAATTCTGGATATACACCATCAACGAGTTCGAGATCTTCGCGAAGCTTGTTTGCATCCTGATCGCCAACAGTCTTGTCGAGTTCGTCAGAATTGATATCAACAGCTACTTTCTCGGTAACGCGCTGCTTGTCAGGTGTGAAGAGGTTGAGCTGATTCTCGTAGATGTTATAAACACCCTTGAACTTTGCACCCTGATTGATAGGCCAAGAGAGAGGACGAACCTTGATTTGAAGCTCTTCCTCAAGTTCGTCGAGGAGGTCGAACGGATCACGTCCCTCACGGTCCATCTTATTGATGAAGATGATAACAGGAGTGTTGCGCATACGGCAAACTTCCATAAGCTTACGTGTCTGAGCCTCCACACCCTTTGCACCATCTACCACGATGATAGCAGAGTCAACGGCTGTGAGCGTGCGGTATGTGTCTTCGGCAAAGTCCTGGTGACCAGGAGTATCGAGGATGTTCACCTTATATGGGAGCGCACCTTCTGTCTGTTCGGCCTCAGGAAGGTAGTCAAACTCCATCACGGATGTTGATACGGAGATACCACGCTGCTTCTCAATATCCATCCAGTCGCTGGTAGCGGTCTTGCGAATCTTATTGTTCTTAACGGCTCCAGCCACCTGAATCTGTCCGCCGAAAAGCAGGAATTTCTCGGTTAATGTAGTCTTACCCGCATCCGGGTGAGAGATAATCGCAAAGGTGCGTCTTCTTTCTATTTCTTTGTTCATACGGCCTCTCCCCCCGCCCTTCCCCGTAGGGAGGGAGCCGACTCGGCGATGGGGGCTTGTCTATTTTTCTAAATTATAATAATCCTATTATGTATATTTCTTGGTTCGCCTCTTAGTCCCAGAACTTCGGATCTTCTTTTTCCTTGAAGTAATAGTCGTTGAGCATACCGATGAAGGTGGTAATTTCCTTGACGGCATTGGCGGTATTCTGCGTAATCTCCTTGTTTTGCAGACGTAGGAGCATAGTGCCGTAGAGGGCGTTAAAGCAAGTCTCAATCTCTCCGGCAGCCTCACCATTAGAGTTCTTCTGACGAAGCTCAACAATAAAAGGAAGAACCTTATAGTATTCTGTGCTGTAGAATGGGAACTTCGGACTGTCGAGCAACTGGGTGTGCAGTTCTGATAGCTGCTGCAACACAAGTTTGTTTATCTGGATATGTCCTTTCTCTCGGCATCCCTCCTGATTAATCATACGGATGAGGTTGCCGTACCAATCAACCATTTCCTCCTTCTGCTCGTCAGTACAGTCAAAGCGTGAGATATACTCCTTCTTAATCTGCATGAGATTGCATCCGTAGGCACGTATGATATCCTCTACTTGCCACATATATAGCAAGTACTCGGCAATATTTTCTTTTCTGAGTTTCTGGGCTATGAGCATTTTTTAATAAAAAGTGTACAGATTGAATACCGTTCCTATGAACATTATAGCTGAGAGCACCATTACAATACTGCCTATCAGTCGGTTGATATAAATGATGCTTTTATTGCTGAATTTCTCCCTTACCTTGTCAATAAGCCATGTCAGTCCCCACCACCATAGCAAGGCACCTCCGAAGATGCTGGCATAGCCAAGTGACATCTCAAACGGATGGTCGGGCACTACGAATGCTGCCTGTGCATAACAAGCCATGAAGAGGAAGATGATGAGCGGATTTGAAATGGTGACGATGAAAGCCGTCAGTCCGTTGTGGAATAGTGTTCCCTTCTTTCCGCTGACATGGATATTCTTCATCGGATTGCTGCGGAAACAATAGAGTCCGAAGATGAAGAGCAGGATACTGCCGAATATCTGCAGATAGAATTTATTCTGATGATCGGTGATGAGATCCATTACGAAACTCATGCCGAAACCTGTGAGCAAGGCATATATTATATCACTAATAGCAGCACCTACGCCTGTAATGAAGCCATAGCTTCGTCCTTTGTTCAGGGTTCGCTGAACGCAGAGTACGCCAACCGGTCCCATTGGGGCAGATACCACGACACCGATGAATACGCCCTTCAGCAATAGCTCAAGGATATTTATTTGGTCAAATGGAAAAGGCAATTTATCTTGAATTAATTTGTTACAGAATACTATCCCCATCCCATTTGAATGTGAACTTTTTCTCGTTCCAAATCTCCCCCTTAAAGGGGGAGCAAGGGCGGGGTGTTTTAATTTGCGAATGCAAAATTACTAAATTTTCCTGAATTGCACACATTTCTTGTCAAAATAATGCCAAAAACTTTGTGGTATTCGTATTTTTTCTTAATTTTGTACGGAATTTTTGTAATAAACAAGTAAAATATGAACCAGACAAAACCATATACCATTGGCCTTGACCTTGGTGGAACTAACTCAGAATTCGGAATCGTTGACCATGAAGGCAACATCATCGCTTCTTCAACCATGAAGACTGGTGGCTTCGCTACCGCAGACGACTATGCTGATGCTGCAGTCAAGTGCCTTATGCCTATCGTTGAGCAGGTTGGAGGCCTTGAGAAAATAGAATACATGGGTGCGGGTGCGCCTAACGGCAACTACCTCAACGGTTGCATAGAGTTTGCTCCAAACCTTCCTTGGGCTCACGATTCAAAGGTGCCGTTGGCAAAGATGTTCTCCGACCGTCTTGGCGGTCTGCCTGTTCACCTCACCAACGATGCAAATGCTGCGGCTCTTGGTGAAATGACATACGGCGTGGCTCGTGGCATGAAAAACTTTATCGTTATCACTCTCGGTACAGGCGTTGGATCTGGTATTGTGATTAATGGCGAAATGGTATATGGCTGCGACGGTATGGCTGGTGAGCTTGGGCATTTCATCGTTCGTAGAGAGAATGGCCGTAAGTGTGGTTGTGGCCGTAAAGGATGCCTTGAGACCTATTGCTCTGCAACTGGTGTGGCTCGTACAGCAAAGGAAATAGTGTCTTCTACTAATCGTCCTACGCTTCTTCGTGATATAGAGCTCGATAAGATCACATCACTTGATGTCAGCATAGCTGCAGGCAAGGGTGACGAGGTTGCAAAGGAAATCTATGAGTTCACAGGCAGACTGCTTGGCGAGGCTTGTGCCGACTTCGCAACGTTCTGTTCACCAGAGGCTTTCATCTTCTTTGGAGGAATGACAAAGGCTGGTGATTTGCTGTTTGATCCTATCAAGAAAGCGTACGAAGAGACTGTAATGCCTGTATTCAAGGGTAAGGCTAAGTTTCTTGTTTCAGGTCTTAATGGTGCAGGTGCAGCCGTCTTGGGCGCTGCTGCGGTGAAGTAATGGACAAACTAATCAATACTTTTGGCATTGATGCCAGATGCACAAGACTTCTTGAGTTCTCCTCAGTTGATGAACTCAGGAATCATTGGCAGGAAATAGCTGAGGTTCGCCGACAGGGTAGGCTCCTTATCATAGGCAGGGGAAGTAATCTCTTGCCAACAGGTGATTATGACGGTCTTGTAGTTCGCTCACGCATTATGGGACGTAACTGTATTGAGAATGATAGGGTAGTGATATGCTCTGGCGAAACCGTTGACGATATCATAGCGTGGAGTCTTTCACAAGGTCTTTATGGTATGGAGAATCTGAGTCTCATACCAGGAGAGGTGGGTGCTTCTGCCGTTCAGAACATAGGAGCATATGGTGTTGAGGCAAAGGATTTTATCACTAGTCTTCATGCCCTTGACATCGAGACTGGCGAGATAGTGGAGATAACCAACGCAGAATGTGAATATGGCTATCGACAGTCACGTTTCAAAAAAGACTGGAAGAACCGTTTTATCATTACTGATGTTACCTATCAATTAAGTACCACGTTTACTCCTCATCTTGACTATGGAAATATCCGTAAGGTGCTTGAAGAGAAGGGGATTTCTTGCGATATAAAGGACGGACAGTTGACCGCCCAACTCCTTCGTGATACTATCATAGATATTCGTAATGCCAAGCTTCCCGACTATAATGTGGAGGGTAATGCAGGCTCTTTCTTCATGAATCCTATAGTATCAAAGGAAAAACTCGAAGAGCTATTGGCTAAATATCCAAATATGCCTTATTATCCAACAGAAGATGCCGTAAAGCTCCCTGCTGGTTGGCTTATTGACCAATGTGGTTGGAAAGGAAAGACACTTGGACGTGCCGGCGTGCATGACAAGCAGGCTCTCGTCCTTGTAAATAAAGGTGGAGCAACAGGCGAAGAGGTCGTTACTCTATGCCGTCAGGTACAGAAAGATGTCCTCGACCGCTTTGGCGTGGAAATCCATCCCGAAGTAAACATCGTATAGAAAGCAAATTCCTTTTTGGGGAAAGTAAATTAGGAGAAAATTATATCAGTAAATTAAATCAATAAAATTAAAAAGGAAAAATAAGGGAAACGGATTTATCCGATTTATCTGAAGCTGGCGCAGTAAGAGCGTGATTGGCGAAAATCAGATACATAAGATAAATCCGTTTCCTTTTTAATTTACTGATATAATTTATTGCCCATTTACTTTCCAAAGCTCATTTCCTTTCCAAATTCCGTCCAAATTAACAAACTTATACATTTTCTTTCAAATTATTTGCTTGTTTAAGGAAAAATCATTACTTTTGCACCCGATTTTAAAATTTGGCGTGTTTTCGCGCCTTTGCAAACTCTTCAGGGCAGGGTGAAATTCCCGATCGGCGGTAAAGTCCGCAAGCCTTATGGCACGAACCGTTGCAATTACGGTACCGACAGTATAGTCTGGATGGAAGAAGACTGAGCAATATTGTGTTCAGGAACAAAACATCTGCATAACGTTTTCTCCCGTTATGCAAGAAAGCCTTGAATTGTATGCCTAATTTATTAATAACAATTTAAAGCTTTCTTTTCAAAAATGAAGAAATCACTTTCAGTTGTTGCTTTAGGTATCGCAATTCTACCAAGTCTCTCATACGCTGACAAGGGCGTTGAGGCTATGCGTACTATTAGCAACGTGTCAGAAACAGAGGTTAATCCCCTCGATTTAATGGCAGACTCTGCCATCAACCTTCAGGAAGTAACCGTTAGCGCCCATTTTGTTAAGGCTAACGAGACTCCACTCAATCTCTCTACAATTACTCCTGCGGATATCCGTCTGCACCAGACAGCCCCTAACTATCTTGAGATGTTCCAGGGACTTCCGGGTGTATATGCAACCGCTTCTACTGGCTCTTATGGTGATGCTACGCTCAATATGCGTGGTTTCAAGCAGGATAATATCTCTATTCTCCTTAATGGTATTCCTATTCAGGGACTCACATCCGGCTCTATGTACTGGAACAACTGGATGGGCTTGGCTGATGCCACATATTCTGTTCAGATTCAGAAAGGCCTTGGCGCATCCATGCTTGCCGACTGCGCTATGGGTGGTATGGTGAATATCGTAACTCGTACTGCCTCAGAACTTCCAAGTCTCGACTTCGGAATGTCAACCACAGAATATGGCACTACGAAAGGCACTTTCGGCTATTCTTCTGGTATGCTGAAGAACGGTTGGACGGTTGACCTTAACCTTGCATACGTCAAGGGTGCGGGATATGTGGAGAAGACAGATATAGAGACATTTTCATATATGCTCTCTATCTCTAAGATTCTCAACCAGACCAATACCCTCATCTTCACGGCTCTCGGCTCTCCTGAGAAGCATGACCAGCGTAATACGGAACTTACTAAGGCTGAGGTGGATAAATACGGTCGTGACTACTCTAAGAACTGGGGTTATTACAACGGAAAGCAGTATAGTATTGGTCATAACCACTACTTCAAGCCATACTTCACACTCCAGCATCTTATGGATGGCGACCGTTTCTCTATGAAGAACTCCCTCTATCTCGCTATTGCTGACGGTGGTGGTAGCAGCACATATAATAATTATAAGTCTGGTGTGCCAGCAATCATCAATCATCAGACCAACGATGGCCATATCGACTTTGATGCTATCGTGGCAGAGAATAAGTCTGATAGCATCTCAAAGAATGTGATGATCGACTATCTCTCTGGCCATACCCAGTTTGGTGCTATTGCTTCTGGAGATTATAAGATAACAGATTCTTGGAAGGCAAGTGCCGGACTTCAGTACCAGTATTTCGACACATGGTCTAAGATGGTTATCCTCGATATGCTTGGTGGTGATGTCTTCATCGACCCGTCATCTGGTGCATCTCTCACCCTCGGCGATTATGTAGGCTCTCGCTATGGCCGTACCACTCACCATATCTCGGGATATGTTCAGGGCTCTTATACCTCAGAAAAGATTAACGCAAACCTCGGTGTGTCTGTTTTCAACGGCAACTATCGCCGTCATAATGATGCCAATGGCCAGAAGTCGGATTGGGCTCATGGTATGGGAGCAAGCTTCAAGGGCGGAATACTCTGGAAGGCTGACGATAACAATGCCCTCTATCTTAATGCCGGCTATAACTCACGTCTTCCTTACGCTGGTACTTACCTCGCTTCAAGTGATCTGAGCATTACTAAGGATATTACCAACGAGACAAACATCATGGCTGAAATGGGATGGCGTCCTACTTGGAACGGCGGTGGTATGGAACTCTCTGCCTATATCGCTTCATGGCGAAACAAAACCCTCACCATTAGTGCTGCAAAACAGGCTAATGCGGCTGCTGAAAAGTATCAGATCAAGGGTCTCAACGCGCTTCACATGGGTATTGAGCTCAACGCTCATCAGCAGCTAACCCCTTGGCTCAAGGCAAGCGTATATGCTATGACCGCTTCTTGGAAGTGGAAGAACTCTGGTAATGCCATTACCTACGATACATATTCTGGCGAGACTCTCAAGGAGACTTCGATTTCTTGCGACGGACTTCATGTAGGCGATGCCCCACAGACTCAGATGGGCGCACAGCTCGATGCAAAACTTCATGGTGGTTTCTATATCCATGCCGGATGGCAGTTCAATGCCCGTATGTATGCTGATTTCGAGCCTTCAAGCCGTACTCCTAACGATAAAGCAGACTCTTACGAGTTCCCTTCATATCATCTTCTTGATGCTACCTTCGGTTGGGAAGGCGCTCTTACAAAGGATGTTCGCATTAACCTCTTCGCAACTGGCCGCAACCTCCTCGACACTAAGTATATAGAGCGCGGTACAGATGGCAAGACTCACGACCTCGACTCATTCACAGGCTATTGGGGAGCAGCACGCACTATGAGCTTTGGCTTCCGCCTCAGCCTCTAAGATAATATAATAATAAGGGAAGCGGATTTATCCGATTTATCTGATTGCTTGCGCAATACGTATTCCGAATGTTTCAGATAAATCAGATAAATCCGTTTCTTTTTTATTGACCACGATACCTCCCTATGCAGGAGAATTTAGGGGGCCTTTAGGAATACGACAACTATTTCAGAACGATGTCAACAAACGCAGTTTAATATTAACTAAAAACTGTAAACCAAAATCAGGAAAAGACAGTCTGAGCGCAAGCGAGATTACGCCCGGTAACAAGTAATAGGTAACAATAAGGATTTTAGTGCATGCCAAAATTTTACAGAATTATTCTAAGGAGTTTATATACCTTATTATATATAGAAATAATAAATATAGGCATCAGCTTTCACTAATTTTCTTATTGTTACCTGTTACTTGTTACCGAGACACGTATCTGTATGCGAAGTCGCAAAACGAGATAAAACGTATTCTGATTCCCCCTCTAAAGTGGTTCCGTTGTAGGTCCGTTCCACCTCCGTTTCAGGTCCGTTTCAAGTCCGTTCCTAAGAATAGGCGAAAAATGGGACTTACAACGGAGTTACATAGGACTTGCATAGGACCTTAAAACAATGCGACACGACCAACTCCATTCAAATCAAGCATAGCCTTGATATTCATGGCACGGAAAAGTTTAGATACTGTCTGAAAAGTGACATTATTGCCATTCTCAATCTTACATATCTGAGCTTTCTTCACGCCAACCATCTCACCAAGTTCCTCCTGTGTGAGATTTCTTGCCTTACGAGCCTGTCTTATAGCCTCACCTATAAGAAACTCATCCATACGCGCATCAAATTCAATGCGCTCGGCTGTTTCCTTAGTACCAATAACCTTGTCAAGAGCCTCTTCTTCTGTATAGAATTTCATTGCCATATTTTTTTTCTATCGTTTCTGCAAAAATAGCAAAAAGTTTCCATTTAAGCAAACTTTCCAACAAAAATTCTTCCAAATGCAAAAATGAGTATAGCGCAACTTCTTTTCTGATTCAGCATTTAACTCTAATGACAGTTCGACGAATTTCAATTATTTCAATAATTTCAATTAAAAAAATGCACGCACATATCCAGATAGCAGATGCAAAACACATTCATTTTAGAGGGGCTACTCAATAAATGTATGCCCATATTTTATTGAAATTATTGAAATAATTGAAAGGCAATTGTAAGTCCTAAGCAATTCCCTTGCAAATCCTATGCAAGTCCAATTTTTCGCCTATTCTACGGAACGGACTTACAACGGACCTGAAACGGACCTGAAACGGACCTGAAACGGACTCGGAACGGAGGTAGAAGGGTAAATGACTTTTTTATATATTTTCCTCAGAAAAAACTTTATCTAGAGTAAAATGGTATTATTTCATGATATTCTACATCGTAGAAATAAACTGTATTTTACATTTTAATGCATTTGGCTTGCAACAACACGGATACTTATTTCTACAAGAAATGAATATTTTCAATCGAGATTTCGGCTTATTCTATTGCAATTATTTGATTTTTATCCATTTAGGATACGCGGAATCATTCTGCAAGTTTTTTTATTTAGATTTCCATTCCCATTTGTATAACCTATATTCCTTTCGTAATTGAGAAATCATTTGTCTTGTTGTCGCTTCCAAACTCATAGAATATATCGTTGAGAATATAGAGGCATCTTTATAGCTAGAGCTCTCACTTTCAGCTCTTTGTCTTCGGTACTCTTTCCAAGCATTGATATATTCGAAATCTGGTTGTGGATCGGTGAGATTATTTTGTATATATTCAATCAATGCTTGTAATTCTTCTTCTGCATCTTCTGCCGATTTTGCCGATTCAGTATTCATTTCTGTTTGCGTTATATTTACACCCGAATATATAATATCAAATAATAGTTTATCTACAAATTCCAAAAATAATTGAGCGTCACTTATCATCTGCATAATGAATTTATTGTCAAATTTGCTGTTTGACAATCCCTCATGACATATAATATGTCTTGTGTGGAATATCATACCTACAGATTCAATGTAATAATATACATTCTCTCTTGCTTTTTTTTCTGGAATATCAGCCTTTCCTTCTACTTCCACTATCTTATCAATCAAACATTTCTTGAAATCTATGTTTAGCAATATTCCTAACTGTTCAAACACTTGTTCTAGTGAACTGCAAGGAAAATTATAAGAAAGATAATCTGCCAACGTAACATCATTAGACAACATATCATCAAGAAAATCTAAATCAAATCGGAGGTCCTTGAGATACTTAATCTTTTTAATATTCTTCTTAAACTCAGGTCTATCCAGAATCTCTTTATATATTTGCCTGAAATGTTCTTCAAAACAAGAAACAATCTTGACGGGAACATACTCCAACAAAGCAGAATCGTCTACATTCTTGTATATCTCTGCCAATTTACATATAGAATCAAGTACATAAGTTATGTTCTTTGACCTTCTTAAAGAATCCTTTATATCATCTATCCTTTTCATATTTTACTGTAAACACATACAATTTCAAGAACTTATACATTTACCTTAATTCATATTTGTTTGGAGATTTTCGGCTCTTTATAATTTGTTTGAGTGAACAGAATTACTAACTGATGTTTTTATGTCCGAGATATCATATTCTTCAATGTTCCAAAATTCTTTCCAAACATTTGCACATTTGTATTTTTTTACCGTTCCCTTTGGTACATATAAAGTGCCATGAATATAGGTGTTGTTTGAAAAAGCATTAGCTTTTTGAGGAGTATCAGCTCGTACATATACCTTCATTAGATTCCCACTATATGAATAAGATGGTATTTCTTCTATGTTTTTCCCAAATGTAATACTCTCTAACCATCTGGAAGACATAGAATAATCATAACTAGGCCTCGGATGATACTTAGTTGATAACTTGTTTTGTGTTATTATGGTCGTGCAGTTATCACCAAAAACAACAACCTTTGCTTTTCTTCTGAAATAAGATGTACCTTTATTTTTATATATATTTCTGCCGATATAAATATACTCAATAACATTATCAGAATTGAAACCGTGGGCATACTGTAATTCCCAAATAGCAAGATAACGTGATATATAATCATCATAAAAACGCTTTAATCTGGATACAAATCGTAAATCTTCATTGCCATCTTCAAATATTAGAGAGTCAAGATATTTACTATCATCAAACAAGAAATAATCCTTTACATCTTCTTCGATGTAATTTACAGATCCTGGTATTATTATTTTTTTTAATTTAGCACCACTAAAAGCGGCACCTCCAATTTTTTCCAATCCATAAGGGAATTTTACATCTTTGAGATTTGTACAGCCTGCAAACAATCCAAATTCAATACATTTCATTGTTTGTGGTAAAACTAACTCTTCCAAATTCTTGCAATAAGAAAATGCGAATGGTTCAATTTCTCTCACTGTTTCTGGAATATAAATGCGTCGAAAGTTTCCTTTGCATGAGATTATCTTTTGGACACTTTCTGGTATTACAAGTGATTCCACGTTCAGAAATTCAGAATTAATTTGTACTACAGATAACCTTCTATTTGATACAACAATATGACTTGGTATCTTTAAATCCTTTGTCGATGTAGTTCCAACAAATGAAACTGTTGCATCTGAAGTAGAAAGTAAATCATAATGATTTCCATCTACTTCAAAATCATATGCATTAATTTCTCCACATAGTAGTATAGCGATGGAGAATAAAAAGATTTTTATTAAGTTATCCATAATTCTTTTGCAAACAAAAAGGGCGCAGACCTCCCGAAATCCTCGTCCTCAACAAAGGTATCGCCAAACACCATCCACGTAGACAAGATACGGCAAAGTCCACGTCCTATACAGGACATGAAACTTCTCGCATACTTGCTCTCACGTGTTGAAATTGGCGATTTCTTGTTGAGAGAACAAGAGCAAAAGCTCTATGTTATATTTATATCAAGAGAATCGGTAGTTGCTCACCCAAGGATTAGTAATTAGGTTTATTAATCTTAGCCAAGAAAGTCTAAGACTATCATCAGCATAGGGGAACGTTACCGCTCATCTGTTTTTTGATTACGTTTAACTGTCTGTTTCTTGTTGTTTATGTTTAAGTGGTTATACATGTGAAAACTATCTGCGTGCAAAAATAATCATAAATTCTGATTTCTCCAAATATTTGCATGAAAAATAGCAACCTATATGGTTGAATTTACAATTCAGAAAAAGAGTTTTGAAAAAACTCGTCACTCATCACCCGTAACGCTGTAAATTGTTGTGACATTGAGGATTGTAGCGCTAATTCACCCTATACCACTCGTCACCCAAATCCGTGTATCTTATTGATAATATGAATATTACACGCGCATTTTATCCTCTCTTCACTCGTCACCCATTTTTAGGGTGACGAGTGAATCGTCTTTGCAAGTAACTCTATATCAGAATGATATACTACTTAAGGGTGATGAGTGGGTGACGAGTGGATTAAAATGAATCACCCGTGTAATTCTCTGATGCACACATTATTACAGCGCTACGGGTGATGAGTTGCAGAGTTGTGTAAAAATTCTATTTTTTTCTTTCTGTAAAGGTGAGCAACTAAACGGTTCGTTATGCCTTCGTTTATCCTTCGCTTCTGATTCGCTCTAAGTCCGTTGCAAGTCCGTTCCATAGAATAGGCGAGAAATGGGAGTTGCATCGAGTTTGGTAGGGATTTACATAGGACTTACTTTGGAGTCGCCTTTACGTTATTTTTATAGAATTATGTTAAAACTGATGTTTCTTCTATGCAGATTGCTAAAAAAGTTGTATCTTTGTCTGCGAAAATCTATAAACTATATAGTTATGGCAACAACGACATCCATTCCAAAACAGTCACAGATGATTATCACATTGGAAGATAATGCTTTGGTGGCAGACATAAAAAAGGCTTTGAAAATGATACGTGGCATAGCATCTGTACGTGTAGCCAATATTAGCGATGATAAAAGCATCACTCCTACTATGCTTCGTTCTATTAACAAGGCTCGCAAGGAATATGAAAATGGTGAGACTATATCATGTAGTACACCAGAGGATATGCAACGTTATTTTGATAGCCTATGACCTACAAGGTTGAATTTTCCAAGGAGGCAGACAAAACACTATGTAAGTGGAAAAAGTCAAATCCGAACCTCTTCAAGAAAGCTACAAAGATTTTGCTTGATATTATGCAACATCCTCGTACTGGTCTTGGGCATCCAGAGGCTTTGGTTGGTGGTAATGATGTGACTTATTCACGTCGTATCACAGCCGATGACCGTATTATATATGATATATATGATGACCGCGTGACTGTACTGATAATCCAAGCCGAACAACATTATAATGACAAGTAATGACCTTATGCTTGTTGTGAATGAATAATTGATTTTTTTTAGTAAATAAAATATTATCCGCAATTACGAGATAACGCCCTGAAGGGGCAAAAGCTCTAAGATAATAATGCTTTTGCCCCTTCAGGGCGAATTCCCGACCCACATCTACCTAGGGCGATGCCCTAGGCTATGAGCTTATTGGGCTTTCAGCCCGCCTATTTCGTAATTGCGAAAATTGCGGATAATCATAATGAATAAAATCGGGATGAAATATGTCGGTTTATGAGAAAAACCATGAAAAACAGGCTAAAAATACAGAAATACCGTTGAAAAATATAGAAATAACGAACATTTATTGTATTTTTTCTTGAAAATTGTTGTACGTACACAATTTTATTAGTAACTTTGCACACGGAAATATAAAGTGTGCACTATTTTTAGAGCATAATTACACTTCTTTCCATATAGTTACATTTAAAAGACTAATATATTTTATAAATTCAGATAACAAAAAATGTCTTACAATTTACTTAAAGGCAAGCGCGGAATCATCTTCGGCGCACTTAATGACCAGTCTATCGCTTGGAAGGTTGCTGAGCGTGCCGTTGAAGAGGGCGCACAGATAGTTCTCACAAATACAGAGGTTGCATGTCGTATGGGGACTATCGACGAACTTGCAAAGAAGACCAATGCGGTAATCATTCCAGCTGATGCTACAAGCGTTGCGGATCTTGAGAATCTCTTCGTTGAGGCTCAGAAGGCTCTCGGTGGCAAGATCGACTTCGTTCTCCATTCATGTGCTATGTCTGTGAATATGAGGAAGAAGCGTACATACGATGATCTTGACTACGGTTTCCTCGACAAGACTCTCGACATCTCTGCTATCTCTTTCCATAAGATGATTCAGGTTGCAAAGAAGCTTGACGCTATTGCAGAATACGGTTCTATCCTTGCTCTCACATACGTTGCTTCACATCGTACATTCTTCGGCTATAATGATATGGCAGACGCTAAGGCTCTCCTTGAGTCTATCGCACGTTCTTTCGGTTATATCTATGGTCGTGAGAAGGGTGTTCGTGTAAATACAATCTCTCAGTCTCCAACTCTGACTACTGCCGGTGGCGGTATCAAGGGTTTCGACGGTATGCTTGACTATGCTGACCGTATGTCTCCTCTTGGCAACGCAAGTGCTGATGAGTGTGCCGACTATTGTGTGGTTATGTTCTCTGACCTTACCCGTAAGGTTACTATGCAGACTCTCTTCCATGATGGTGGTTTCTCTAACATGGGTATGTCTCTCCGCGGTATGACTCAGTATAACAAGAGCTTCATCCCAGAGAATACAGATCAGGAGACGGGAAAGATTATTTACGGGTAAAAGCCTAACCTGCGGCCCCTCACCCGTCACTACGTGACACCCTCTCCCCAAGGGGCGAGGGGGAAGTTACTACTTCTAATCAATGGGGGGGCGTTGATAAAAATATAAATGCCGCTTATGGTTCCTTAATGGATTTCCATAAGCGGCATTTGGGTTTATATCTTTTTAGCGATAAAAATGTAACTTTTCCCTCGCCCCTTGGGGAGAGGGTGCCCGAAGGGCGGGTGAGGGGCCGAGGGCTATTTAATCGCCATACACTCCGTCTCTATCAGCCAGCCTGGACGGCAGACTGGGGCAAGAACGATGACGTAAGGCTTGTTAGGGAAGCGTTCTGCGAACATGCGGCTAACGATGTCGTAGTCAGCTACATCACGAAGATAAACGGACATCTCGCTTACGTTCTCCCATGTACATTCTGCCTCGGCAAGGAGTACCTCGATATTCTCAAGCATACGCTCGGTCTGGCGGACTATATCGCCAGTATGAACGACCATACCCTTGTTGTCGATACTTGCCGTACCGCTTATGAAGACGTGCCTTCTGTCCTCGTAGTCCACATATGTGCCACGCTCGAAGCTCACGCCATAGTCACTTGTGCGGTTGAGGTGGGTTGGGGCATAGAGATACTTTATCTGATCCTTGCTGATACCGTCAACGGCATAGTTATCCAACTGCACGAGGACGTTAGGATCAGCCTGACGGCCGCCTATGCCTGTAGAGGCGATGAAATGAGTCTGGTTGGTAAGGCCCTGATGGAAAAACACATGATTACGAGCACGAACCACACCACCATAGTTCAGATCCACGTTTGCCACGAAGAACCAAGTGCGAATGCAGTTCTTTTCGAGGGTACAGCCTTCCTTTTCCAGTTGCTCGATATATTCCTCAAGAAGATGATGAGTCTGGTACTCGCTACTTGCTGCCATGTTATAGGCGCTACCATTCCATAGGTGACGGTATTTGCCTTGCTTAACCTCATAGAGACCGCTTTCAGAAACACGAGTCTCTACACCAGTCATCATATATACCCAGATGGCAATCTTTGTGCCGTCGAGTGGTGGCTGTTCAATTACAGATATAGCACATTCCTTTGTTTCGCGCTCATACACCATTCCTGCCTGATTGGCAGAATCGCTCAGGTAGTATCGCTTGAAAACTGCTGTAAAGCCCTTGAGCGTATCTTTACGCAAGGCACTATATGCCTCAAGAACGGCATCAAGCTGTTCCTGATATGTCATTCCGATGTTGTCAGCATGAATCATTATCTGAGCTTCACGAACCTCAGAACCATTATCGAAGACATACACCTCGGCACGTGCCTTGTTTAGTTTTATTGTCTGTTGATTATATGACATTTTTTTTTTTATTGCATAAAAAGGCTAAAGTCTAAGGTCTAAAGTCTTTTGCCATTCGTCTTTTGCCTTTTGCCAAATTCTTTTGCAAAGTTACTGCATTTTGGTAAGAATACCAAAAAACAATGATAAATTCTTCCTTCTTAAAAAGGAAAATACCTACTAATGATGATTAGTTGCCAGCATAGCTATGCATACCTCCTAATAAATAATTAACCCCGAAATAGGTCATTAGGATTGACAGGAACGCTATTATCAGATATATGTCATGTACCTTTGCCTTGCGCATAATTGGTAGTGAACCTACGTGCAGAGGTACACAATATATTAACATTGATATCAAAGCCCATACTTCCTTAGGATCCCAGCTCCAATATGTTCCCCATGACTGGTTTGCCCATATTGCGCCGAGGAAGATACCTATTGTTAGGAATATCTCCGCAGGATAGAGCATCAGTCGGTTTAGGGCATCGAGTCGGGCATCTTTCTTCACAAGGTCAACGCCAGCTATTACCGCCATAAAGGCGAATAGCGAGTACGAGATCATTATCAAGGATACGTGGGTGGTAAGCCAAGGCGAA
>JAEEGJ010012317.1_pt1 | contig 21233 bp, 19 predicted proteins | sample 8958761 | NCBI WGS metagenome assembly JAEEGJ01 (sample SAMN16246546, study PRJNA631951) | gut metagenome | biome: gut microbiome; feature: rumen; material: RS-attached | host: Bos | place: Iran: Karaj | collected 2018-10
GGCAGGAGGAGACCTTGTCGGAGCCGGGAGCAAGGGAGACCGTCAGCGCCGTCACCGCAGAAGGGGATGGCGAAGGGCTGTTCTACGAAGCGCCGGTCCCGGCGGTCAGCACCGCCAGCGCCGTGACGGAGTATTTCACTTCCGCCCGGCTCACCCGCCAGCAGGCCAGGGACAGCGCCATCTCCACGCTGCGGGAGGCGGCAGAGAATGAGAGCGCGGCGGCGGAAGCCGTGAGCGGCGCGATGGATGCCATCACCGTCATGGCGCAGTACACCGTTGCGGAGGCGGAGATCGAATCCCTGGTCATGGCGAAGGGCTTTGAGGACTGCCTGGTGTTCCTGGATGGGCAGAGCGCCATCGTTGCGGTCCCCGCGCCGCCCTCCGGCCTGACCTTTACCGCCGTGAGCCGCATCACGGACATCGTTCTGGAGAAAACGGACCTGAACACGGAGCAGATCAAAATAATCGAGGTAAAATGACTTCCATTTTCAAAAAGAGCGTGGTATACTTACCTGAATGAATCACTTATCAGGAGGTTTGCCATGGCGGAGAGCAAGGATTACATCATCAGCAGCACGGAGGACGGCAGCGTCAATATTTCCGAGGACGTTATCGCCATCATCGCCTGGGAAGCCATGCGCGAGGTGGAAGGCTTCGGCGGTCCTGCCGCCGGGATTCCGGGTGACCTTGCGGAGCTGATCGGCCGCAGGAATGCTTCCCGCGGCGTGCGCATCACCACCGAGGAGAAAAGCGTGGCGGTGGACGTGTATATCACCGTGCGTTTCGGTTATTCCGTCACCAAGGTTTCCAGGGATATCCAGGATGCCATTTCCAAGTCCGTGCGGGATATGACGGGGGTGCCGGTGAGCGCCGTCAACGTCAATGTAACCGGCATCGCTTTCGATAAGACGAAGCAGGCTTAATGGAATGGAAAAGCGCGTTTTCGCCAGTGGGGAAAACGCGCCTTGTCCTGTTTTGAGTTGTAAGGAGAGAAACCAATGACCAGAAGGACGGCGCGGGAGATCGCCATGCATCTGAGCTTCGCCACGGTGATGAACCGTATGGATATCCGGGAGATGCTGGACGCCTTCTTTGAGCCCGATTATTTTGCCACCCTGAAAACCGAAGACGAGGCCTATGCCGATTATCCGGACTCTAGGCAGCTGGCCTATATCCGCCGTCTGGCGGAGGGCGTGTCCGAGCATGCAGCGGAGCTGGACGGCTATATCGAGAAATACGCGAAGAATTGGGAGTTTTCCCGTATTTCCCGGGTGGCGGCCGCGATCCTGCGCATCGCCATGTATGAGATACTTTATCAGCCGGAGGTGCCCTATAAAGTCGCGGCCAACGAGGCGGTAGAGCTGGCAAAGACCTATGAGGGGCGGGACATCGCCGGATTCGTCAACGGGATCCTGGCGGCCTTTATCGAAAACGAGCATCATGAATGACAATGTCTGGTCCGTAAGCGAGCTCACCAGGCAGATCAAGGATCTGCTGGATGGGGAGAGCAGCCTGCAGCATATCTATGTCCGGGGCGAGCTGAGCAATTATAAGATCTATCCCTCGGGCCACCATTATTTCACCATCAAGGATGAGGAAGCGACGCTGAAAGCGGTCATGTTCCGCCGGGAAGCGTCGCGTCTTCGCTTCCGGCCCGAAAGCGGCATGAAGGTGATCGCCCTGGGGCGGATCACCGTTTATCCCCGGGACGGCGTCTATCAGCTCTATGCAACGGAGCTGGTGCCCGACGGGGTGGGGGACCTGCACGCAGCCTTTGAACAGCTGAAAGCCAAGCTGGCGGAGGAGGGCCTTTTTGACCGTGACCACAAAAAGGCCCTGCCGCCCTATCCGGAGCGCATCGCCGTCATCACGTCGTCCGCAGGCGCTGCCGTGCGGGATGTGATCCGGGTGGCGACAAAGCGATACCCGGTGGCAAAGCTGATCGTGATGCCCGTTCGCGTCCAGGGTGCGGAAGCCCCGCCGGAGATCGTTTCCGCCATCCGCTATGCCAACCGGTGGAAGGTTGCGGATCTCATCATCACGGGCCGGGGCGGCGGTTCCATCGAGGATCTGTGGGCCTTCAATGACGAGCGTGTCGCCAGGGCCATCTATGAATCGGAAATACCCGTTATTTCCGCCGTCGGACATGAGCCGGATGTGACCATCGCGGATTATGTGGCGGACCTGCGGGCGGCCACGCCCTCCAACGGGGCGGAGCTGGCCGTGCCGGATCAGGGCGAGCTCCATGCTTCGCTCCTGGCGGCCAGAAAGCAGATGCTGTCGGCGCTCCTGGCCCGGGTGGATACCGGGCGCGAAAGGCTGGAACAGCTCCGGCAGCGCCGCGTGCTGACGGACCCCGGCGCTTATGTGGCGGACCGGCGCCTGGCGCTGGATCATGCCGCAGCACTTTTGCAGGCTTCCTTCCGCAGCAGCGTTTCGGATAAGCGGGGCAGGCTGGCCCAGGGCGTCGCCGCCCTGGACGCCATGAGTCCCCTGAAAGTTCTGGGCCGCGGTTATGCGATCGCGGAAACGGAAGAAGGCAGGATACTCCGCAGCAAAAAGGACGCCGCACCCGGACAGCGGCTGCGGCTCAAGCTGGCGGACGGGGACGTAGGCTGCCGGGTCGAGGAGGATCCGGCGTGTGAGGTGAACAGGGATGGCAAGTGAAAAGAAAACGAAGATGAGCTTTGAAGACAGCATGCTCCGCCTGGAGGAGATCGTCCGCCTGCTGGAAAAGGGGGATGCGCCTCTGGAGGATTCCATCAAGCTCTTTGAGGAAGGCACCAAGCTGGCAAAGCGCTGCGACGACCTTCTGAATGAAGCGGAAAAGAAAGTCGTCGTCCTCTCCAAGGGAGCGGACGGCGCGCCGGCGGAAACGGAGTTCGACCTTGGAGAATAAGGAGAGGATGGCTGCGGACAAGCAGCTGGTGGAAGGGCATCTGGACAGGCTTTTGCCGCGAAAGGACCGGCTGACGGAAGCCATGCGATACAGCTTGCTGGCGGGGGGGAAGCGGCTGCGGCCCATCCTGACCCTGGAATTCTGCCGGGCCTGCGGCGGGGAGGCGGAATCTGCCCTGGATGCGGCCTGCGGCATCGAGATGCTGCATACCTCCTCCCTGATTCACGACGACCTCCCGGCCATGGACAACGACGAGCTGCGCCGGGGAAAGCCCACGAACCATGTGGTCTACGGGGAATGGCTGGCTCTGCTGGCCGGCGACGCTCTCCAGGCCGAGGCTTACAGCGCCATCCTTCGTTCTGCCCGCCCGCCCCGTGTCCGGGCGGAGGCGGCCCGCATTTTGGCGGATGCCGCCGGTTACCGCGGCATCTGCGGCGGTCAGTTCCTGGACCTGGACGGAGAGGACCGGGAGCTTTCGGAAGAGGAGATATACGTGCTCAACGACGGGAAGACTGCTTCTCTCATTGCCGCCGCCTGCATGATGGGCTGCGTGTGCGCGGAAGCCTTTGATAAGCTCCCGGCTGCCGACGCCTGCGGCAGAGCCATGGGCATCGCCTTCCAGCTGCGGGACGACCTGCTGGATGTGGAAAGCAGCACCGAAGAGCTGGGAAAGCCCATAGGCTCCGATCAGAAGAACGGAAAATCCACCCTTCTCGCCCTGCGCGGCGCGGAGCATTGCCGCCGCCTGGTGCAGGAGGAGACGGAGAAGGCCATAAATATCCTTCGTTCGGAATTCGGAGCGCCGGATTTCCTGATCTGGCTCACCCGGCAGCTGGCGGGCAGAAAAAACTGAATCATGACGAAAAAAGGGGAGCAGGGCCGAAAGCTCTGCTCCCTTTGTATGCCGGCGAGAAATATGAACCGTGTGTAAATCCTGAAAAACCATTTGCGAACTATTGGGCTTTGTGTTATACTCTAAAATTACTTGAGCTATGCGTATTCGGCGGAGGTCTATCATGTGGGTCAGCGAGCACTGGAAGGACTATGAGCTTCTGGACTGCTCCGGCGGCGAAAAGCTGGAGCGCTGGGGGCAGTATGTCCTACGCCGTCCGGACCCGCAGGCCATATGGCAGACGCCGAAGGACAGAGATTGGGACAGAGCGGACGCGGTCTACCGCCGTTCGGAATCCGGAGGCGGCAAATGGATCAAATCCGAAGTGCCCGCTTCCTGGCAGATTCGGGAAGGGAACCTGACCTTCCAGGTTAAGCTCATGAATTTTAAGCATACCGGCATATTCCCGGAGCAGGCGACGAATTGGGCCTTTATCGACGACGTTATCCGTCATGCGGGGCGGAGCGTCCGGGTTCTGAACCTTTTTGCCTACACCGGGGCCGCCTCTCTTGCCGCCGCGGCAGCGGGCGCCACCGTATGCCATGTGGATGCCGCCAAGGGCATGGTAGCCTGGGCCAAGGAGAACGCGGCCGCCTCCGGCCTGTCCGACAAGCCCATCCGCTGGATCGTGGACGACTGCCGGAAATTCGTGGAAAAAGAGATACGCCGGGGCAAGACATACGACGCCATCATCATGGACCCTCCCTCCTATGGCCGGGGTCCGACGGGAGAAGTATGGAAGCTGGAGGACAGCCTGTGGGATTTCCTGCAGCTTTGCTGCGGCGTTCTCAGCGATCATCCTCTGTTTGTGCTTATCAGCTCCTATACCACCGGCCTCAGCCCCTCGGTGCTCACCTATCTGTCGGAGACCGTGTTTTCCGCCCGCTGGGGCGGAAAGAGCGAAAGTCAGGAGCTGGGGCTGCCGGTTACGAAAAGCGGCCTGACGCTGCCCTGCGGCGCTGCCTGCCGCTGGCTGGCGTGAGCCGGGAAGACGGGAAGATATGAAGATCATCCAAACGGAAAAGCTGGTTTTCAGCTATGAACCGGAGAGCGACGAGGAACCCATCCTGAAATCCCTGGATATCGGGATCGAATCGGGGTCCTTTGTGGCGGTGCTGGGCCACAACGGTTCCGGCAAAAGCACCTTTGCCAAACACCTCAACGGCATCCTGCTGCCCACAGGCGGCAAAGTATGGATAGACGGCATGGACTCCGCGGATGAGGAGAAGCTGCTGGAGATCCGGCGCACCGTGGGCATGGTGTTCCAGAATCCGGACAATCAGATCGTCGCCAATGTAGTGGAGGACGACGTGGCCTTCGGCCCCGAAAACATGGGTATCCCTTCCGAGGAGATCCGCCTGCGGGTGGACGAGGCGCTGAAGGACGTGGGCATGTACGAATACCGCACCCATGCGCCCCACCTCCTCTCCGGCGGCCAGAAGCAGAGAGTCGCCATCGCGGGCATCGTGGCCATGCGCCCCCGCTGCATCGTGCTGGACGAGCCCACCGCCATGCTGGACCCGGCGGGGCGGCGGGAAGTGCTGGAGACCGTCCATCGGCTGAATCGGGAGCTGGGGATCACCGTTGTCCTCATCACCCATCATATGGATGAATGTATCGAAGCCGACCGGCTCATCGTCATGTCCGACGGGGAGATCGTCGCGGACGGCACGCCGCGGGAAGTATTCCCCCAGGTGGAACTGATGCGCGCTAACGGCCTGGATGTTCCCGCCACCGTCGGCCTGATGTACGAGCTGAATAAGCTGGGCTATGACCTGCCGCTGGACGCACTGACCGTGGAGGAATGTGCCGATGCGCTTTATCAGCAATTCAAAGGAGATCGGGAAGCTTGACGCCGCTCATTGAGACAAAAAAGCTGACGCATATTTACAGCGAAGGCACCCCGTTTGAACACGTCGCGGTGAAGGACGTGGATTTTTCCGCGTCCAGGGGGGAGTTCATCGGCATCATCGGCCATACCGGTTCCGGAAAATCCACCTTTGTTCAACATCTGAACGGGCTTTTGAAGCCCACCTCCGGCAGCGTTCTGGTGGAGGGAGAGGAGATATTTACCTCATCTGCCCGCACAAGGCAGGTCCGCTCCAAGGTGGGCCTTGTGTTCCAATACCCGGAGTACCAGCTGTTTGAGGAGACCGTCCGCGCGGACATCGCCTACGGGCCGAAAAATATGAAGCTGGACAAGGCGGAAATCGACCAGCGGGTCCTGGAGGCGGCGGATTTCGTCGGCCTGGACCCGGATATGCTGGATAAATCTCCCTTCGATCTGTCCGGCGGGCAGAAGCGCCGCGCCGCCATCGCCGGCGTCATTGCCATGCGGCCCGACGTGCTGATCCTGGACGAGCCCACCGCCGGTCTCGATCCCCGGGGAAGAGAAGAGATCATTTTCAATATCCGGCGCTATCATGCCGCCGTCAACGGCACGGTGATCTACATCACCCACAGCATGGAGGACATCGCCCGCTTTGCCACCCGTCTTGTGGTTTTCAACAAGGGCTCCATCGCCATGGACGACGAGCCCGGGCAGGTGTTCCGCCATGTGGATGAGCTGGAGAGCATGGGCCTCACGGTGCCCAGCGTCACCAAGGTCATGTCCCTGCTGCAGGGCAAGGGCCTTCCGGTGGAGGAGGGCGTCTATACCGTAGATAAGGCAGTGGAAGTTCTCCAGCGCCTGAAAGGGGGCGGCGCCGGTGCTTAAGGATATCACCCTGGGTCAGTATTTCCCCGGTGATACCATCGTCCACCGGCTGGACCCCCGCACAAAACTGATCCTCACCATCCTCTATATCGTTCTGCTGTTCATCGCCAAGAGCTTCGTTTCCTACGGGATCGTTCTCCTTTTCCTGGTGATCTGCATCCTTCTGTCCCGCATCCGCCTCAAGGCGATCCTCAGCGGCCTGAAGCCCCTGGTGATCCTGATCATCATTACGGCGCTGCTGAATCTGTTTTACACCAGGGGGGAACACCTGCTGCTGCGCGTCTGGCGCATCAGCGTCTATTGGGAGGGCGTGCGGACGGCCATCACCATGGCCCTGCGCATCATGCTCCTTGTCACCGGCACCCTGATGCTGACGTATACCACCTCGCCCCTGCAGCTGACGGACGGGATGGAAAAGCTGCTGAATCCCCTGAAAATAATCCATGTGCCGGTACATGAGCTGAGCATGATGATGTCCATCGCTCTGCGCTTCATCCCCACCCTCATTGAAGAGACGGGCAAGATCATGAATGCGCAGAAGGCCCGCGGCGCGGAATTCGACACCGGGAACCTGATCCAGAAGGCGAAGGCCATGCTGCCCCTGCTGGTGCCCCTGTTCATCAGCGCCTTCCGCCGGGCCGACGAGCTGGCTACCGCCATGGAGAGCCGCTGTTACCACGGCGGCGAGGGCCGGACTAAAATGAAAGTTTTGAAAATGGCCCGTCGGGATTGGGTTGCCCTGGGGATCGGCGCGGTGCTTCTGGCTGTGATGATCCTCCTGCGGAGGCTGGGGCTGTGAACTGTATCGCCCTGCGCCTTGGCTACGACGGCTCCGCTTATCACGGCTGGCAGCGGCAGAAGAATGGAGCTACCGTTCAGGAAACGCTGGAAAATGCGTTGAGCCGTCTCTATAAGGAAGAGATCCATGTGATCGGCTGCGGACGGACAGATGCGGGCGTCCATGCAAGAAAATATCTGGCGAATTTCCGCACGGCGGGCACCATTCCCCTGGAACGCCTGCCCCTTGCCGTCAATGCTTTGCTGCCGCACGATATAGTGGTCTCCGGAGCCTGCTCCGTAGAAGAAGACTTCCACGCCGTATTCTCCTGCACCCGCAAGGAATACACTTATTATATGCGATGCGGCACCTGGCGGGACCCCTTTGAGCTCCGGCGGGTGTGGTATCGCCCGGAAAAGCTGGACCTGGAAGTGATGCGCCGGGCGGCGGAAGGCTTTCTCGGCACTCACGATTTTGCGGCGGTGCGGAGCGTGGGCACCAATGTGAAAACCACGGTGCGGACCGTTTATGATTTCGAGGTTTGCCGGGAAGGGGAGCTCATCTCCTTCCGGATCGCAGCCAGCGGTTTCCTCTATAACATGGCGCGGGCCATGGTGGGCACGGTGGTTTATGCCGCCCTGGGCAAACTCAAGCCGGAGGATATCCCCCGTATCCTGGATTCCGGGGATCGCTGCCTGGCAGGCCCCACCGTTCCGCCCCAGGGGTTATATATGACGGATGTGCGCTATCCCGGCGCGGCAGGGAGGCTGATGGAAGGGTGAAAAAAACCGGAAAGATCATCGGGAAGCTGCTGATCGGTCTGGTGATCCTGGCCGTCACGGTCCTGGCCGCCTCCGGCGTTGTCGGCAGCAAGCTCAACAAAAAGGATAATTCCGGCTTCAGTGCGGATATGCTGGGCTTTGAAAACGCCCGTTTTGCCGCTGCGGGCAGCGGCTTCGCCGCAGTTTCGGACATCTCCTGCCGTCTCTACGGCAGAAACGGCGAAATACTGTGCACCGCGTCCCGCAGCTATCCCCAGCTTCAAATCGCCGGGGCGGAGGGCTGCGCCGCCGTATGGAGCGAGGGCGGCAGCGACCTGACCATCCTGCGCCCTTCCGGACATGCCGACCTGAACTTCTCCGGCGGCGTCACCGCGGCGGACGTGAACGATCAGGGCACGGCGGTCGTCCTGGCCGGTGAGATCGGCTACAAGGGATCTGTGACCGTGGTGGACGGGGAAAACAGTCCCGTCTATCGGGTCTATATCGGCAGCGGCTATCCGCTGGATGCGGACATTTCCCCGGATTCCCGGCGGGTGGCCATCCTCAGCCTGACTGCCGGCGGCAGCTCCGTATCGGTCTACGAAACCGACAGCGAAGAGCTCCGCGCGGAATACACGGAGGAAGGACGGAGCTGTTTCGATCTGGAATACCTGTCCGACGGTCGCCTGATGCTGGTATCTTCCGACAGAGCCGCTTTTGTCAAGGACGACGGGAAGCTGCTGGGAGAGCTGAGCTTCGACGGCGAATACCTGAAAGGCTATGCGTCCGGGGATGGCTACGCTGTCCTGCTGCTGGGACGCTACAAGGCCGGCAGCACCGGCAGGATCCTGATCGCTGATACCGCGGGCAATCTCCTGCGGAGCCTGGACACCTCCGACGAGACCGAGGGCGTCAGCGCTTCCGGAAAATACCTGGCTGTGCGTTATACGGATGAAACCGTGCTGTACGATTCCGAGCTGAATGTCCTGGGCAGCCTGCAGGATACGGCCGGCATCCAGGCAGCGGTCATGCGCTCCGACGGGAGCAGTGTGATCATCTCCGGCGGCAAGGCCGCCATCTTTGAACCTTAGAGGAGGCGTAATTCATGCACTGGATCATTGATCTCGTTCTTCTTCTGATTATTCTTCTCTGCGCCTGGCGCGGCTTCCGCAACGGGCTAATCGCGGGGATACTGGCCGTCTGCGCCGTGCTGTTCTCCATCTATGCCGCCGATATCCTTGCCGACACCTATTCCGGCGAGTTCACGAAGATGCTGGAGCCCTTCGTCACCGGCGCGGTGGATACCGCCAGCTCCGCCGCGGAGGATTACTATGAGAAGAAGGGCACGGTGCCCACGGTATATAACATGACCGAGATGACCGTGGAGGGCGTGGGGTTCATGAAGTCCGCCTCCAAGAACGTGTCCGAGGCTATCTCGGAGGAACAGACGGAGACGGGGCCTGTGCTGCGCCGGGCCATCGTGGATAAGCTCTGCACCGTGGCGGCTTATGTGCTGACCTACGTCATCATGTTCATCCTGCTCATCATCATTTTCGCCGTGATCGGCAACCTGTTCAACCTGGCCTTCAAGCTGCCGGGACTGGAGCTGATCAACGGCGTCCTGGGAACGCTGCTGGGTCTGGCAAAAGGCCTCATCTATGTATTTGCCATTGCCTGGGTCCTGCGCTTTGCCGGCATGCTCCTGCCGGAGGAGAAGGTGAACAGCACCATCCTGCTGAAATGGCTGATGGATACCTGCCCGCTGGTGGGCTTCCTGGGCCTGTAAGAGCTGGTAATACTTCTATTTGTCTGCCCTCGCCGCAGGTGGTATAATGCCTGCGTTCAGATACTCTGTCCGATCCTGATGCACAGCGTCCGCATCCGTCCTGTGGGATGCGGGACATGACATAAGGAAGCGCCCGAACCGAAAGGAAGGTGGAACCATGCAGCCCCCCCTTTGCTCACGCTGTCAGAAAAATGTGGCCGTCGTTTTCATCCGTAAAGTGGAAAACGGGAAAACGGTGAACGAGGGCCTTTGCCTGAAGTGTGCAAAAGAGCTCAACATAAAGCCCGTGGAAGACCTGATGCACAATATGGGCATCACGGACGACGATATCGAAGGTCTCAGCGCGGAAATGACCGAAGCCCTGAACGGCATCGAAGAGATCCCCGTGACGGACGAACCCAACGACGAAAACGGCAAGACCGCCACATTCCCGTTCCTGAACAAGCTGTTCGGCGGCAATCCCAATCCTGCGCCGGAACCGCCCCGTCCCAACCGGGAACAGCCCAAGGGCGGCGAAGGCAGCCCCTCCAGAGGACAGAAGCGGAAATTCCTGGAGAGCTATTGCCTCGACCTTACGGGGAAGGCCCGCGCCGGGCGGCTGGACCGCATCATAGGCCGTGAAACGGAGCTGGAACGGGTCATCCAGATCCTGAACCGCCGGCAGAAAAACAACCCCTGCCTCATCGGCGAGCCCGGCGTGGGCAAGACTGCCATCGCGGAAGGGCTGGCGCAGAAGATCGTGGATGGGGAAGTGCCCTATAAGCTGCGGGAAAAGGAAGTCTGGCTCCTGGATCTGACCAGTCTGGTTGCGGGCACCCAGTTCCGCGGCCAGTTCGAGAGCCGCATGAAGGGCCTGATCGACGAGATCCGCAAGCAGGGCAACATCATCCTCTTCATCGACGAAGTCCACAGCATCGTGGGCGCGGGAGACGCAGAGGGCAGCATGAACGCCGCCAACATCCTGAAACCTGCCCTGTCCCGGGGCGAGATCCAGGTCATCGGCGCCACCACCTTTGCGGAATACCGGAAGCATATTGAGAAGGACAGCGCCCTGGAGCGCCGCTTCCAGCCCGTCACCGTCTCCGAGCCCTCCATCGGGGAGAGCATCGAGATCATGAAGGGCATCGCCCATTATTACGAGGAATATCACTGCGTCCGCATCTCCGAGGAAATGTGCCGCCAGGCGGTGATCCTCTCGGAGCGTTATATCACGGATCGTTTCCTGCCGGACAAGGCCATCGACCTGCTGGACGAAGCCTGCAGTGACGTGAACCTGAAGAACAAGGATATCGCCCGCAGCGCGGAGATCAAGAAGGAACTGGAAGTCCTGGCCGGACAGCGGGAGAAGCTCCTTTCCGCTCCCTCCGGCGGCGACAGCCAGGATTACGAGCAGCTTGCCGCTCTCCGCACCAGCGAATCCCAGCTGGAGGAGGAGCAGAGGCGTCTGGCGGACAAGGGCTGGCCGGAGCTGACCCTGGAAAACCTGGCCCGGGTCATCGAGCTTTGGACCAAGATACCCGCCAGCAGCATCAAGGAAGACGAATTCCAGCGCCTCAGCAAGCTCAATGAACGGCTGAAAGCCCATATCATCGGCCAGGATGAGGCGATCGACGCGGTGTGCGCCGCCATCAAGCGCAACCGCGTGGGCATTTCCGCCAAGCGGAAGCCCGTGTCCTTCATTTTCGTGGGCTCTACCGGCGTCGGCAAGACGGAGCTGGTCAAGCGCCTTGCCGCCGACCTCTTTGATTCTCCCGAATCCCTGATCCGTCTGGATATGTCGGAGTTCATGGAAAAGCACGCGGTGAGCCGCATCATCGGTTCTCCTCCGGGCTATGTCGGCTATGACGAAGCCGGGCAGCTGACGGAGAAGATCCGCCGCAAGCCATACAGCGTGGTCCTGTTCGACGAGATCGAGAAAGCCCATCCCGACGTTATGAATATCCTCCTCCAGATCCTGGACGACGGACATATCACCGACGCACATGGGCGTAATGTGAATTTCGAGAATACGGTCATCATCATGACCACCAATGCGGGCAGCGACAGAAAGACCGCCAGCGTGGGCTTCAACCGCAGCATCACCGAGCAGGGGAAGGATACTTCCATGAAGGCCCTCAACGAGTTCCTCCGTCCGGAATTCATCAACCGCATCGACGCCGTTGTGTCCTTCAACCGCCTGTCGGAGGAAAACTTCGTGGAGATCGCCCGCCTGATGCTGACCGAATTGAAGGACAGCATGGCGGACCGGGGATATACGCTGGCCTTTGACGATGCCATTCTCCGCTATCTGGCCAAGAAATCCTATTCCGTGGCTTACGGAGCGCGCAATCTCCGCCGCCTGATCCAGACCGAAGTGGAGGATGCCATCACTTCGATCCTGATCGACAACTACCAGCAGCATTACAGCTTCCTTTCCGTTACCGCGGAGGAAGATAAGGTCAAGATCACGCCTCTCCAATAACGAGCGCCGGGGGATCGAAGGATCCCCCGGTATTTTCAGCTGTCGTTTCCGGAATCCAGGGATCGTATCCTGCGTCGGAGGCTGTCGCAGAATTCTGCGGCGGCCTCCATTTTGCTGCTTTCCGCCAAAATGCGCAGCGCGCCGCCGCCCATGCGCCGTATCGTGGCGGAAGCCTCACCCCTGAAAAGGCGTATGCCGTTCACTGTCTCTGCGCCCTTGTCCCGGGAAAGGCTGCGAAGCACAGCCGTATCCGCCCCGGAGAGCTGAATGACCTGTTCGGAGCGGTGATAGGCCGGAAGTTCGTCCATGAAGTCTGCAAAACGAAGCTGACCCAGCTTGTGCAGAAGGGAGAACAGCCGGACAGAAAGAAACAGCGCATCCCGGCACCAGGGAGCCTGACGCCAAAGCCTGCGGGCGTCCTCGCCGTCACGCTCCAGTCTGTAAATCGTGCCGCTGTGCTCCTCTGCGATCTGTTCCGCAAGCTGCGGCGCATCATAGGGAAGGACCACGGCCTGCGCGCCGCTTTGCATTTCGGTAGCAGTCCAGGCACAGAGCAGCATATCCCAGGGCCAGACGCGGCCTCGTTCATCCACGACCTCTAAAGTGAAGCCATCTTCCGAAGGACTGAGCGACGGTATGCCTTCGCCCGAGGGAAGGATCTCTGCCCCTGCCTGCACTAGTCCTCTGGAAAGAAGCCCTTCGGGACAGGCAAACATTTTGCCGTCCAGCCCCTCGGAGGCGCGCAGAGCTGCTGCAAGATATGCTTCATCCGTTACCGTGATCAGGGAACAGGCATAACAGTTTTCCGTGGAGGCCGCGTATGCAGCGCCGCTTAAGGCGCCTTCCAGCTGCCGCTGTACGCGTCTGGAAACGGGCAGACCCTCCTTGTCAAATACGAAAACTCTTGTGTGGTCGCCATCCTGCCGGAAGTAAAGACTGAGGTCCATGTCATAAACGCCGCTTATTGCGGCAGACGCGGCGGGGGACGGAGCATCCATGAAAAATGTCCTTTTGCCGGCGGAGGCCGCGCCGACAAGGAATGATTCGGCCAGTAGGTCGGCGTAACCGCCGCCGGAAGCTGCGCCGACGCGCAGCGCGACGCAGCCCTGACCCATGCGCAGGAGCCTCTCCGGCGTCAGCTCAACCCGGTTTTCCCCGCATAAGGTCGCGCCCGCTCGGAAACGGAGAGGCTTTGCTTCTCCGAAGCAGTGCAGGTCTTCCGTCAGCAAACTGCCCGAGGGAAGGACGAGACCGGGCCATATGCGGAGGTTTTCCCGAAGCTGGCTCCCGTCACCGACAGTGACGCCCTCTGCCAGCACGCAGCCGCTTCGGAGTTGGACCTCCCGGCCGAGTTTTACCCCCCGGGAGAGAATGGAATCCTCCGCGACGCAGCCTGCCTGGAGATAGGCCCCGTCCAGAACGCAGCCGCTCAATCGGCAGCCCCCATGCACGGTGCTTCCGCTGCCGATCACCGTATATGGTCCAAGCTCCGCGCCCGGTTCTACACTGGCTTCCGGAGAGATCCAGCAGGGAGCGTGACAGGGCAAAGCCTGCCCCTCTGATACGGGGAGGGGAAACAGACCGTCCAGCACGTCCCGGCAGGTCGCCCGATAAGCCTCACAGGAACCGACGTCGTTCCAATATCCTTCTGCCTGCCAGACGCGCAGACGCCTGTTGCTGCGCAGCATTTTGGGAAAGAACTCACCGCCGAAGTCCACGCTTCTTCCTTCCGGTATCGCAGCCAGCAGATCGGGAGAAAGAACATAGATGCCGGTATTGATGAGATCGGAGACGACCCGCTCTGGCCCGGGCTTTTCCACAAAGTCTCCGATAAAGCCGTCCTCGTCTGCCAGCACGAGACCGAATTCCGAGGGCTCGTCGCTTCTGCGCACCAGGATCGTGGCGTCTGCACCGCTGAGCCGGTGCTGTTCCATCATAGCCCGAAGGTCATAGGAGCAGGCGGCGTCGCCGCTGATGACCAGGATATCCTCGTTTCCTACGAAGTCCCTGCATGCGCGGACGCTGCCTGCGGTCCCGGCGAGCTGTGTTTCCGTGCGGTATTCGATACGGACGCCCCAATCCTTTCCGTCTCCGAAATAGTCCTTTATGACATTGGGAAGATAGTGGAGGGTCATGCAAAGCTCCGTGAATCCGCAGCGTTTCAGGAGAAGGACGATATGCTCCAGGATCGGACGGTCAAAGAGCCGGATCATAGGTTTCGGTTTATTGCAGCTGAGAGGCCGGAGGCGCGTTCCCTCGCCGCCGGCAAGGATGATCGCTTTCATTTTGTTCCCTTTCCGGGCGCCTGCCGTCGGGCGCCCGGAAATAATTTTGCCGGATTCAGCCGGGAAATACGTTCCCTCTGCCGATGGAAAGGAAAATGCCGCGAAATTTCCACTGGTCTATTGTAAACTCTTGCATAATTTGATAAACTAAACAAATCTGGGAGGTTATGTCATGCAAAAGAAAACGAACTCCAAACCTCGCGGCGATTCGGCCTTTCTTCGCTTCTTCCGGCCTTCCATGCGTTTGTATTTTTGCATCCTGTTATTCTTCGCCATTCTGACCCTTGCCTGTCAGCATTGGGAGCTGGGCATCATCGAGCTTCTGGCTGCCGGTCTGCTGCTTTTCTATTCCCGCTTCATCCGCAGCCGGCAGGAGCGCCAGGTGCTGGATTATTTGGGCGCCTCCGTGCAGCAGGGGGAGGAAAAAAGAGGCAATGCGATCCTCAGCATGCCGCTGCCCATGGTGATCTTCAACCTGAAGGACGGGACGGTGCTCTGGGGCAACGACGGCTTCCTGGAGATCACCGGAGAGAGACGGCATCTGTTCGAGATCACCATGGCGGATATGATCCCGGATTTCAGCCTGAAATGGCTGTCGGAAGGCCATACGGAAGCACCGGAACCGGCCAGGATCGGTGAGAAAAAGTTCCGTGTCTACGGGAATAAATTCTCCGTGGACAACAGCTCCGTTTCCGGCACGACCTGGGGCATGACCTATTTCATGGACGTCACGGAGTATGAGCAGATCTCTGCGGAGTACGACGCTTCCCGGCCTGTGGTCAGCGTCATCATGCTGGACAATTACGACGAACTGATCAAGAACCTCAACGAGACTTCCAAATCCGCGATCCTGGCCCAGATCGACCACCGCATCAGCGATTGGACCGCCGCTTCCGGGGGCTATCTCTGCCGCTATGACCGCGACAGGTATATCTTCATCTTTGAAGAACGGAACATGCAGAGCTTTATCGACGGGCATTTCAGCATTCTGGATTCCGTGCGCGGCCTGCAAAGCCCCAATGGGATCACGGCTACCGTCAGCATCGGCCTGGGAAGAGGCGCCGGCAGCCTGGAGGAAGCCTATCAGTTTGCCATGCTGGGTATCGAAATGGCTCTTTCCCGCGGAGGCGATCAGGCAGTCATCAAGACGCCGCTGAACTTTGAATTCTACGGCGGAAAGACCGTTGCCGTGGAGCGGCGGACGAAGGTGAAATCCCGGGTCATGGCGTCCGCCCTGGGAGAACTCCTGGGAGACGCTTCCAACATTCTGGTCATGGGGCATAAATTCGCGGATCTGGACAGCCTGGGCGCGGCGGTGGGCATCTGCTGCATTGCCAGAAAGATGGAGAAGACCGCCCGCATCGTCATCAACAAGGATACCAACGTGGCCATGCAGATGATCGAGAAGCTCCAGCGGCTGCCGGAATATGCGGAGGTCTTCATCGGAGAGCAGGAAGGCGTCATCATGGCCGACAGCAGGACCCTGCTGGTGGTAGTGGACACAAACCGCCCGGATCAGGTGGAATCCGAGGATCTGCTCATCAGCTGCAACAAGATAGCCGTGATCGATCATCATCGCCGCGCTGCGGACTACATCGCCAACGCCGCCCTGAATTTCCACGAGCCCTACGCTTCCTCCGCAAGCGAACTGGTCACGGAGCTGCTGCAATACCTGGTGGAGACAGCGGACATCCGCAAGACGGAGGCGGAGGCTGTGCTGGCGGGGATCGTGCTGGATACCAAAAACTTTACCATGCGCACCGGGAGCCGCACCTTTGAGGCGGCGGCCTTCCTGCGCCGGTGCAGCGCGGACACCACGGAAGTGAAGAAGCTGCTGCAGAATGACCTGCCCAGTACCGTGGCCCGCTTCTCCATCGTGGAAAAGGCGGTGGAATACAAGCCCGGCATCGCCATTGCGGAGGAGCAAAGCTATCAGGACCGCATCATCGCGGCGCAGGCGGCGGACGAGCTGGTGAACATCTCCGGCATCGAAACGTCCTTCGTTGTGTTCAAGTCGGACGAGAGCGTGAATATCTCGGCCCGCAGCATCGGGGATGTGAACGTGCAGGTCATTCTGGAAAAGCTGGGCGGCGGCGGCAATCGCTCCGGCGCCGGCGCGCAGATCCGGGATTTGAGCGTGGCCGAGGTCAGCGCGAAGCTGAGGGAAGCCATCGACGAATATTTGAGTTCTGAAGAAGGAACGGAGGGAAAAGCATGAAAGTCATTCTGAATGCGGATGTAAAGGGTCAGGGCAAAAAAGGCGAAATGATAGAGGTTTCCGAGGGCTATGCCCGGAATTACCTTCTGCCCCGCAACCTTGCCGTGAAAGCCACGGCGGACAATATGAATGCGCTGAAGCTCAAGGAGCAGGCCAAGAAAGCCCAGATCGAAAAGGAAAAGGAACAGGCAAGGGCCTATGCCAAGCAGCTTGGCGCCGCGGTGGTCAAGGTCCGGGCCAAGGGCGGTGAAAACGGGAAGCTATTCGGCTCCGTCACCAGCAAGGAGATCGCAGAAGCCCTGAAAGAGCAGCACGGCATCAACCTGGAGAAGAACCGCATCGTTCTGGACGAGAATATCAAGAACTTCGGTTCCTACGACGTGAAGTGCAAGCTGGGTTATGAGATCAGCGGCACCATTCACGTCCTGGTCATCGAGGAATAAGCACAAAGATTAACGGAAAGCAAGGGGGGAAGCAAGATGGATGAGCTGTTCAGCCGGCAGATGCCGCACAGTCTGGAAGCGGAGCAGGCCGTTCTCGGTTCGATCCTGATCGATTCCCGCTGTACGGCCCAGGTCATTGCGGCCCTGAGGCCCGAGGATTTCTATACGGAGCTGAACAGGGGTATCTATGAAGTGATCGCCTCCATGTTCAATTTTGCTAAGCCCATCGACGCCGTCACCGTACTGGACGAGATGAAGCTGCAGGGCATCTACAACCCGCAGAGCTCCCAGTCCTACCTGGTGGAGCTTATGAATGTGACCCCTACGGCGGCCAACGTCATGCGCTATGTGGAGATCATCCGGGACAAAGCCCTCCTGCGCAATATCGCCACCGTCGCTTCCGATATCACCGCCGCCGTCAACGAGGGCACCGGGTCCAGCGAAGACGTGCTGGAGACGGCGGAGCGGCGCATCTATGCCCTGCGCCAGGGAAAGACCCTGGGTGGTCTGGAGCCGATCTCCACGATCCTCGGCCAGGTCTATCAGAATCTTGCCGAGCTAAGCAAGACCAAGGGCGGTATACCCGGCCTGCCCACGGGCCTGGGCGAGCTGGACGAGACCATCATGGGCCTTAAGAACTCGGACTTCATCATCCTGGCCTCACGGCCCGGCATGGGCAAGACCAGCCTGGCTTTGAATATGGCCCTGAACGTGGGCAAAAAGACGGGAAAGGCTGTGGCGATCTTCTCCCTGGAAATGTCCAAGGAGCAGCTGGCGCAGCGCCTCCTTTCCAGCGAAGCCTATGTGGACTCCAAGAAATTGCAGACCGGCATGCTCTCCAAGGAGGACTGGCAGAAGCTCAGCGGCGCCACGGCGACCATCAGCCGGACGAAGATCTATATCGACGACAATTCCATCATCACCGTTTCGGATATGAACGCACAATGCCGCCGGATCCAGGACCTGGGTCTTGTGGTGATAGACTACCTGCAATTGATGACCTCCGCTTCCGGGGAGAGCAGCGAGAACCGTATCCAGGCGGTGGCGGAGATCAGCCGTATGCTGAAGATCATGGCAAAGGAACTGAATGTGCCGGTGCTTTGTCTCAGCCAGCTCAGCCGTGCCAGCACCCAGCGGCAGGATAAACGGCCCATGCTGTCGGACCTGCGGGAATCCGGCTCCCTGGAACAGGATGCGGATATCGTCCTGGGCCTCTATCGGGAGGATTATTTCAACAAGGAAGCGGAAGAGCACAACAAGGCGGAGCTGATCGTCATGAAAAACCGCCACGGCAACACCGGTACGATCCCGGTGCAGTGGATGCCGGAGTATACCACCTATGCCTCCCTGGAACGCTACCGCGAGGAACCCTGAATGGAAGTGCGGGATGCTGTCCTGACCAGCCTCCGGGAATACGATATGCTCTCCGGCGCGGACCGGGTCATCTGCGCGCTCAGCGGCGGCGCAGATTCCATATGTCTCGCGGACGTGCTGCTGTCCCTGGCTCCGGAGCTGGGGTTTCGGCTGGAATGTGCCCATTTCGATCATCTCCTGCGGGGAGCGGAATCCCGGCGGGACGCGGCCTTTGTTTCCGATTGGTGCCATAAACGCGGACTTAGGCTGCACACCGGCAGCGGGGATGCAGCGGCCTATGCAGCGGAGAGCCGTATCGGCATCGAGGAAGCGGCCCGCACTCTGCGCTATGCCTTCCTGGACAGCCTGGGTGATGCGCATACCAGGATCGCCACTGCTCACCAGGCGGACGATCAGGCGGAGACCATGCTCCTGAATCTCCTTCGCGGCAGCGGCCTCAAGGGCCTTGGCGGCATCCCGCCGGTGCGGGGCATTTATATCCGGCCCATGCTGAACGTAGACAGGCAAACGGTTCTGACCTATCTTCAAAAGCATGGCCTGGAACATGTGGAGGACAGCACTAACCGGGACACCCTTTACCACCGCAATAAACTGCGGCATGAAGTGATGCCTGTCCTGCGGGAAATGAATCCCGCCATTTCAACCCTGTGCAGCCGCACGGCAAAGCTCCTCCGGGAGGATGAAGCGCTGCTGGATGAACTGGCGGGGAAGGCAGTCACTATGGAAGGGGAGAAGGCGGTCTTGTCTGTTTCGGAGCTCCTCACCCTGCCGGGGCCGCTGCGCTCCCGTGCGCTTCGGCGCTCTTTGGGCGCTTTCGGCGTTCAGCCGGAGGAGAAGCATATTGCCGCGCTCCTTGAACTCGCCAGGACGGAAAACCCTTCTGCGCAGCTGGACCTGCCCGGCGGTATTCGTGCATGGCGGCAATATGATCAAATGATGATCGCCCGGCAGGAGAAAAGCCTTCCGCTGCCCGAAACAAAGCTGACCTGCGGCCAATGGACGGATATTTCAGGGACAAAGCTCTGTGTATTCTGGGGCGATAAGCCGGAACCAGCGAAAATTCACGGTAAATTCACGACATTTTTCTTCAAAAAGGATAAGATCTGTGGTAATATAACCGTCAGGTCTCGCCGGGAAGGGGATCACCTTGCGCTTCCCGGGCGGCAGGGAAAGAGCCTGAAAAAGTGGATGATCCAGGAGAAGTTCCCCGCTTCGGAGCGGGACCGGGTCCCCGTATTTGCCGATGAAGTCGGCGTGCTTGCCGTATGGGGCCTTGGCGCGGATGAACGTGCCGCCGCGTCGCCGGAGGCGGCGGATTCGGTTCTTGTGATCTTGGAAAGGACATAGAGATATGGATACACGCTATTCATTCGAAACGCTCATCAGCGCAGAGGACCTTGCGGCCAAGGTTTCGGAGCTGGGAGAAGCGATCACCCGGGATTACAAGGACAAGGACACGGTATTTGTGGGTATACTGAAAGGGTCCTTCATCTTCATGGCCGATCTGGTGCGGAAGGTGCAGCTGGACCGGCTGGAAATCTGCTTCATGATGGTCTCCTCCTATGGTTCCGGGACCCGCAGCAGCGGCAATATCATCATCAAGAAGGACCTGGAAAACGACCTGGAAGGGAAGCATGTGCTGATCGTGGAGGACATCATCGACAGCGGCAACACCCTGACATACCTGAAGAAATACCTTTCCAACCGAAAAGCGGCCTCGGTAAAGGTGTGCACCATTCTGGATAAGCCCTCCAGGAGAGAGACGGAGCTGGTGCCGGATTATCGCGGCTTCGAGATACCGGACGCCTTCGTGGTGGGATACGGGCTGGACTATGACGAACATTTCCGCGAGCTTCCCGATCTGTGCATCCTGCACATGAATAAGGAAGAGGCGTAAAACATGATTCCCGAAGGAGGGATGCTTCCTTGAAGAAAGATAAAAAGAGAGATATCGGGTTTTATGTCCTGATCCTGGTCGTTTTGGTGGCGGTCATTTTCCTGCTGCTGTCCAACAACAACCCGGAGGGCATGAGCTATTCCGAGGTGCGCAAGCTGTTCGAGGACGAAAAGGTCAAGTCCTTTGTCGTGGACGGGGAAACGCTGGTCATGTCCTTCCGTGAGCCCTATGAAGGACGCTATACAGCCAGTCATGAGCTGTATAACTTCGGCGTGTTTTATGAGGACCTCCATGAGCTGATCGATCAGCAGTGGCATGACGGGATCATCGTCGAATACAACTATGACGTGGGCTGGCAGATGCCCTGGTGGCTCAGCTTCCTGCCCTATCTGCTTATCATGATCGTCTTCGGCGTGCTGTGGTTTGCCATGATGAACCGGGGCATGGGCGGCGATAAATCCGCCATGCGCTTCGGCAAAGCACGCACCCGCGTCGGCGCTACGGACAAGAAAGTGACCTTTGCGGACGTGGCCGGCGAGGACGAGGAAAAGGAAGAACTCCAGGAAATCGTGGAATTCATGAAGGACCCGCAGCGCTATGTGGAGCTGGGCGCCCGCATCCCCAAGGGCGTGCTGCTGGTCGGCCCTCCGGGCACCGGCAAGACCCTGCTGGCCAAGGCTGTGGCGGGCGAGGCCGGGGTGCAGTTCCTCTCCATCTCCGGCT
>JAEEGJ010012318.1_pt1 | contig 21232 bp, 12 predicted proteins | sample 8958761 | NCBI WGS metagenome assembly JAEEGJ01 (sample SAMN16246546, study PRJNA631951) | gut metagenome | biome: gut microbiome; feature: rumen; material: RS-attached | host: Bos | place: Iran: Karaj | collected 2018-10
AATAAAGAACAATATTTTGTCATGAATGCAAATTTAGATTTTTATATTTATGGTATGATTAAATCTGCCATATACTTTACTTTATTTTTGTCTGTGTTATTTATCGCTTGTAGCGGTGAAGGTTCAGTTACTCCTGAAACTTCTGAATTGCAAAGTGGAAAAACTGGTGTAGACGAACCTGGGTCTTCTTTTAGCAGTACTGCAAAATCATCGTCAAGCGTTGCTATGACCTGTGCTGTGGCGACATTGTCGTCAAGTTCGGTGGACCGTGCTATACCCTGTTCTGAATTAAGCGAAGGTAATTGCTATGGGACGATTACAGACAAACGCGATAACCAAGACTATAAAGTTGTGAAGATTGGCGAACAATGGTGGATGGCTGAAAATCTCAATTACCAGACAGAGAATAGTTTCTGTTATAACGATTCTGCCAAATATTGCGAAAAATATGGGCGTCTTTATACATGGGCTGCTGCGATTGATTCGGTTAAAACGGGGTGTGGTTATGGTTCAAAGTGTTGCATAGGTTACCCTGCTCGTGGCATTTGCCCTGAAGGTTGGCATGTTCCAATTGTGGATGAGTTTATTGTTTTGGATAAAGCGGTAGTGTCGTCGGGGCAGTGGCTTAAGGGTGCTGGATGGCATTACGAGAATGGTACTAGCGGTAGTGGCACCAACACTTTTTATTTTAATGGGCTTCCCGCTGGAGAAAGGACTGCCAATGGTGAATATTATACAGAAAGCCTGAATACATCATTTTGGAGCGCTACGGAACAAGATAAGGATACCGTTTACTGCATGGGCTTGAGCTATAACTATGCTGGGCGTTATGTGTACCCAACTAGTGACTGTAAAAAAAACAAGGGATACAGTATCCGCTGTATCAAGGATGATGCTCAATCTACATCCGACATTACTTTTGCATCCCCCTAGAGTGTTGTGCCGCTATCATGATATATATTAGGGGTACACCCATTGAGGAGGAAGGGGAACATGAAGAAAAAAAATATTGACGGCAATCGTCAGCGGAAGGCGTGTGCCCTCCGCCAAGCGTCATGACTGTCACTTGCAAGCAGCCTGTTCGAGTTGACATGGATTCAATCAAGGCGGCCGAGGAAAAATTTCAAATTTGAAGATTAAGTTTTCGGCCTTCAGTAAGGTTAATTGACGAAAATAGTGAAAAAAGGCCTTGACAAAGTTTCTTGAATGGCTCTGTCAAGTCATTTTATACGCCACCCCTGGGTTAGCAAAACTTTCCCAATCCGTCAGCCCATCGAAACCTGCAAATTCACCTCGGAAATACTGTTTTTAGGCTAAAAACGCCAATTGGCCCGCCGCAGCATAACCACAGCCAGTTCGCAGCCATACGGTCAGGCTTGACAGAGCCCGCCCCCGAAACCGCAGCCAACATACAGCCAGAATGCAGTTAACCCGCAGCCTTGTAAAAAAATACGGAATGACTTGACAGAGCCGGAAATGAGCGTGCTCATTTCCATGACCGAGACACAGCGATCCGCGCTACGCAGTAGCGCCAGGACTAGTATATAGGGGTTAAGATTTAGAATCTAGGGACGAGGTTAGTGGTTTGAGGAAAGTGTAACGAGTCGTCATCCTCGCGCCCTTCTTCGTCATGGCGGTCCCGAAGCCGCCACCTAGCAGTAATCCACCATTGTCACCTCGGCCTTGTCCCGGGACCACAACACGCACCACCCCTCTTTTCCACACTTTCACAGTCATTCATTTGGCATTCCCGAAATTTTTATATAGATTACAGATAAATACCCTCCTCAAAAAAAGGACTGGCTATGAAAAAACTATTCCTCGCATTTTCTTTTGTTTCCATGATTTTGCTTGTCGCTTGTGATAGCGGCTCGGAAACCAATAGCATGTCTCAGGAGGGAAAAAAATCTTCAGATGGCAGTAATGATAGCGACGGCAAGTCCAACGATTCCGAAAGTGTTTCCTCCGACTCGGAGCGTGGCGAAAGTTCCGGCAACGCGGAAGGTTTTTCTGCAAGCATTCTCGGCGACAGCAACGACACCGGCACCTATGACATGGTCACCGGCACACTTACCGACTCCCGAGACGGTCAGACCTACAGGACCGTTAAAATTGGCGACCAGGTGTGGATGGCCGAAAACCTAAACTATGAAATAGGAAATAGTTACTGCTACGGTAACGATCTTGCCAACTGCGCCAAATACGGCCGCCTGTACACCTGGGCTGCAGCTATGGACAGCGTGGGAGAGTGGAGTACAAACGGCAGGGGTTGCGGCAATGGTGTGACTTGTAGTGCAGCTTCAGTGGGCTCAGCGACCATGGTGCGGGGTATCTGCCCAAAGGACTGGCACTTGCCCGGTATTGGTGAGTTGTTCGATGAGTTGATCACGACTGCGGGCGGCTCTTCTATAGCAGGTACCAAGCTCAAGTCCATCGAGGGTTGGAAAGGTAGTGGCAATGGTTCCGACACCTATTCTTTCTCGGCGTTGCCTGCTGGCATCAGGTACAGCGATGGCACTTTCAGCGACGAGGGCGATAAAGCTTTCTTCTGGAGTTCTACGGAAGACGGTAGCGACAACGTGTACAGTGTGAATCTGAGCAACAACAACGAAGGCGCAGGCTTGGGCAATGGCCGCAAGAACTCTGGCTTCTCTGTTCGTTGCCTTAAAGACTAGCAAGTCGAGCGTCAAGAAAAAATGTAGCCGGGGTGACAGGGTTGCGCGCAGACTTTTTCGGTTGCGGGACATGCCCATCGTTGGACTTGAAACTGCCGAGCCATAGCGTTTGCGTAGCTATACGGTCTGGAATGACAGAGCCACAAAAGTGGCTCTGTCAAGTCATTTTATACGCCGACCCTGGGCTAGCAAAACTTTCCCAATCCGTCAGCCCATCGAAACCTGCAAATTCACCTCGGAAATGCTGTTTTTAGGCTATTTTGGCCATTTTGACCGCCGCAGCATAACCGTAGCAGGTTCGCAAACATACAGCCAAGCTTGACAGAGCCCGCCAAGAAACCGCAGCCAATTTACAGCCAATAAAGATTTTTAACGCAGCAATACGGAAAGACTTGACAAAGTTTCTTGAATAGTGTACATTTGTGCATATGCAACTAAAAAAAGGAGAACCTATGGAAATGAAATTTTGTCAGAGCTGCGGAATGCCGCTTACACCGGAAATCCTCGGCACTAACGCCGATGGCAGCAAGAACGAAGAATACTGCATCTACTGCTATAAAGATGGCGCTTTCACCGGCGACTTCAACATGGAACAGATGGTCGAATTCTGCTCGCAGTTCGTCGATGAATTCAACAAAAATACCGGCAAAAACCTTACCCGCGAAGAGTACAAGGTGGAACTCCGCAAGTATTTCCCGACACTCAAACGTTGGAAATCAAGCGACGCCGAGCTCCCGCACGCAAATTCGCCCATCAAGCAAAAGCTGATTGAAGAAGTCAACGCGCTGAACATCAAGGACATGCCGAAAATCGACAACCTCTTTGTTCTGCAGGGCTCGTTCATCAATCAGGAATACAAGATCAACGGCAACAGCGTCAAACTTTTAGACGATAACGCAAGCTACTGGGGCAACCAGGTCGAAAAGAAAGGTGCCGAAGGCCGCTGCTACGGAATCGCTTGCGACGAGCACTACATTCTCGTGAGCGAATACGGCAAGAACGGCGCTGATGCCGAAATCGTCGTATTCAAGAAACGATAACGGATAAGATTTGTATTAAGCTTCTTTCCCGAGCACGGCACGGGCGAGCTGGTCGGCGCATGATGTCGGCTTCCCGTTGCATCCGCCTGTAAAGCGGATGTTTCTGATTTTGTCTCCGTCGCGTTAAATATACATGATTCCCGATGAAAGTACGGATTGTTCCGATAGAAATGAGCCTGTATTCGTCGGCGTTTTTTAAATTATGTTATATCAGAAAGGAGGATGAATATGAAACGTGTAAGAGATTTCTTTGGGTACTTGCTGGGTGGAGTTCTTTTCGTCGCCTTGATCCCGACAATTATGTGGCTTGCGTCTGGTATGCCCGCTCTTTGGCCGATTGATACGGGGCGTTGCATTGTAGCTCCTGTCGTGATGTTTGTTGGCCTTGTGCTGAGCATTTGGACAATCGTCTACATGCGCAATCGTGGCAAAGGAAACCCGATGGATGCTTTCGGCCACGAAGTGGCCCCGCGTACGCAGCATCTGATGATTGAAGGTCCGTATAAGATTAACCGTAATCCGATGCTGACCGGGACTCTCGTTTATCTCGTGGGTGCCGCCGTGTGGCTGTGGACTTGGCAATCGTGCGTCGTGTTTGTCGCCTTCTTTGCCATCATGATGGTGCAGGTGCTAAGCGAAGAAAAACGCCTCCGCCGCGACTTCGGCGAAGAATACGAAGAGTATTGCAAACACTCACGAAGGTTTTAATAAATGAAAATTGAAATCGCGGTTGTCATTCCCCCTCTCGCAGTAGCCTTTCGAAAAGCGGATGATACACAGCGATATCTTCCAGTTGCATGATGGTCGTAATCTTGTTGCCAGCATCCTTGCTTGACGCCCCGCAGTGGAAAAGCTTCTCGCTGTCGGTCCCGAAATCCAGGTAGATGTACCTGTCATGGAATACGTTCCCCGTGGCATGAACATCGTCAAGTTCCACATCTGGGCGGGCTGCCCTGAAATCCGCCAGCATGCTCTCGGTCAGGCGGGTACGACCGTACTGCTCGCTGAAAATCTGGACCGAAACACCCTTCGCCACGCACCGCAGCAAATCGAGCGTCTTTACATCCAGGTAGTCGTCCACAATCAGCACCGACTTCTTCGCCATGCCGTAAATCTGCGTGTAGGCGACATCGGCCTCAAGCCGTTGCCCGTTCAGAATCAAAAAATGCTTGAAGGTACTCGGGTCAACGAAATTTGCCATGACCTTCTGGAGAAAACTCTCATTTCGCTCCACCTTGTTAGAAAGTGTACGGACATCTGTGGCGATCTCGGCGATATCCCGCGTATTTTGACTCGTCTGTGTTGCTAAGGCGACCATCCCCGCAGAAACATCTGGTGCATTTTCCGCAGCAATGTAGTCCTTCATCTGCTTAAAAAGGCGGATAAGGGCCTTGCTTTGTGCGGTTGCCTGTTCGCCCTTGAGCACCGTCATGAGCATGTAGATGCCTTGCTCGGTGAAGGCGTAGGGAGCATACCTGGCGCCACCCCAACTTGAAGTCAAATTTTTTGACTTCAAGATTTTCTGCGGTTCAAGCCCATCTCCTTCACTTGAAGTGCAATTTTTGCACCTCAAGATACCTTGCGGTTCAACTTTGCTCTCATCACTTGAGGTCCAAATTTTGGACCTCAAGTTTCCTTTTTTATAAAAATTGTCGAAATTCGGCGAATTTTCGCAGTTTGAAGTCGAAATTTTGGACTTCAAGATTTCAAATTCCTCTGAAGTCAGCCGAAACCGAAAATCCTCATCGAATTTTTCGATATTGTTTTTGACTTGTTCATTAAATTTCTTTGTTCTATACCCATAAATCTCCGCCAGATCGGCATCGAGCATGACCTTTACCCCGCGGATAGTGTATATCCGCGACTTGAGCAGATTCTCGTCTATCAGGCTAAATTCGGGCTTTTTCGGCGCAACGGCCCCGGCCGCACTGGCCGCAACATCTTTCTTCATCGTCAACTCCTCTGGCATACAAGCGACAAAACACCAAAGACTACACACTTGTGCACTAAATATAGATTCAAAATTCCAGTTTGTCAATAGGCCCGCACGATTTCTTCTGAAAATTATTTTGATGGGGGAGGCCTCCCCCTAGCTTCAGCCTTGCCCCGTGTCATCCTGAGCGAAGTGCGCAGCACGAAGTCGAAGGATCTAGGGCAAGTCTTTCGCTACCCTCTCGCCTAGTGGGCTCCGCCCCCTAACACCCCCGAATTCGCTCAAAAAACATATTTTTTCGCACTTCAATAAGGCTTTAAGAAGGTATATTATCCGCATATGGGATTAACCCAAACGATTTTGTTCTGAATAAGGAATTTCTATGACCGAAAATGAGCTTGCCTCGACAATCTGGAACATCAAGGAAATCATTCGCGATGATTATGACGATGCCGAAGTCGAAAACGTGATTCTTCCGTTCACGGTGTTGCGTCGCCTTGACTGCGTTCTCGAAAGCAAGTACGAAAAAATCAAGAAGGAATACGATGCCGCTCCGGATAATGTCAAAGAAACCAAGCTCATGGTTCTTTTGAAGAAGCACAATCTTCCTTTTTTCAATCTGTCTGGACTTTCTCTCGAAAAGATTACCAAGGAACCCGCAAAAATCACGGAAAACTTCAAGGCGTATCTCGATGGGTTTACCCCGAATGTCAAGAATATTCTCATTCACTTTGTGACAAAGACAAAGGATGATTCAATCGAGAACGACGCTGAAGCGGACATTGCGGATATCTACAAGGACTTGGCGAGTACGGGTCTGTTGTTCCAAGTGACAGAAGAATTTGTAAAACTCGATCTTCATCCCGATTCTGTTTCCAATGCCCAGATGGGAACCATTTTCGAAATCGTCATTCAGAAATCGAAGGAATCGACAAATGCAAAGGCGGGTCAATACTTCACCCCGCGCGAAATTGTTCACTTGCTGGTGTCCTTGGTCATGGCGGGCAAGGAACGCGAACTGAATGAACCGGGCAAGATATTCAATATCTATGACCCTTGTTGCGGAACGGGTGGCATGTTGACGGAAGGCAAAAAATTCATTTTGCAAGCAACCAACAATCCGAATGCAAAAATCAACCTTTATGGTCAGGAACTGAACCACAAGACATACGCCATCGCAAAATCAGACTTGCTGATCAAGGGTGACCTCGTGAGCGAAGACCAGATCCGTCAAGGCAACACCCTTTCGAATGATAGAATCCCCCGCTCGTTCAACTTTATGCTCGCAAACCCTCCTTTTGGAACGGACTGGAGCAAAATTGAAAGCGTTGTCAAGAAAGAGCATGAGAAGAAAGGCGGTCGCTTTGATGCAGGCCTGCCGAGCACTACGGACGGTTCCTTGCTGTTCTTGCAGCACATGATTGCCAAGATGGACAAGAGCGGCTCAAGAATAGGAATCGTGTTGAATGGCTCTCCCTTGTTCAATGGCGATGCCGGTAGTGGCTGGAGCAACATTCGCAAGTCGTTCCTTGACAACAACCTGTTGGACGCCATTGTCGCCTTGCCCAAGAGCCTGTTCTATGGAACGGACATTTCGACATACTTGTGGATTTTGGATAACAAGCGCCCTGAAAACAAGAAAAACAAGGTTCTTTTTATCGACGCAAGTGACAAGGATGCATTTGCAAGCTTGTTGCAGCGCAATATCGGTAAGAAACGTTTTGAAATCAGCGAGAAGGGAATAGAGAAAGTTCTAAAACTCTACAAGAGTTACAAGAATGCATCGATTGAAATTGATGGTGTAAAAACGGAAGTGGCGAAACTTTTGGACTACGATGAATTCTTCTACACCAAGGTCGCCGTTTGCCGCCCGTCGAAATTGAAGTTTGTCGATTTCCAGAAAAACTTGAACAAGCAATGGGACGACCTTCCGGCAGGTGCAAAGAAAAATCTTGAAAGATTTAGGGACGAAAAATCGCTAAATGGTGAATTCTATGATGCGGAATTCTTTGACAAGATAAAGAAGATTATAGGCAAGAATGTTCCCGCGGCACTTGCAAAGGATGTTCGCCGGTTGGCGATTGAAGATGAAGACGCCCCGGCAATTTTTGCCACGCCAGGGAAGCCTGAATCTGGGTATGTGGCGAATACGGATTTGAATGATAGTGAGAACATTCCGAAGAAGGAAGATATTGACGAATATTTTGAACGCGAAGTCGTTCCCTTTGTTGACAATCCTTGGATGGACCGGTCCAAGGATAAGATTGGCGTGGAATTCCCGTTTACCAAGTTGTTCTATGTGTATAAGCCCTTGCGTAGCAATGAAGAAATTTTTGCGGACTTGAAGGCTTTGGAAGCAGAAGCAGATGCCGATTTTGAAGCGTTGATGCAAGAGGACAAGTAATGAAAAGATATAGTGCTTACAAGCCCTCTGGCGTAGAATGGATTGGCGATATTCCTGAAAAATGGAAAACAATGAAGCTAAAACATGTTTTATCTGATTATCAGGATGGAACTCATGCTTCTTATAAACGAGTTTTATCGGATTATCCGCTTCTAAGTGCAAAAAATGTATTTGAAGATGGTATTAAAATAACAGATGAAGAAAGTACCATTTCTGAAAGCGACTTCAAGTCTATTGTTTCAAATGGATTCCCAAAACAAGGCGATGTTGCAATTTGTTGTGTAGGAACGATTGGCCGCTGTTGTTTATATACTTTGAGTGAACCGCAGGCTTTTCAGCGAAGTGTCACCTTTCTTAGAACGAATAGGAAAATCCTAAATAATTATCTAGTCTATTTGATGAGAAGTGATATTGCGAATCCCCAATATATTATGTACGCAAAGACTAGCGCTCAGAGCGGCATATATATGGAGGCTTTAGTTAATTTTAAAATTGCAGTTCCTCCCAAAGATGAGCAAGTTGCCATTGCGGCTTATCTTGATGCAAAGTGTGCGAAGATTGACAATGTGCTGTCAGTGCAGCAGAAAAGGATTGAACTTCTAAAAGAATTAAAACAATCCATCATTACAAATGCCGTTACCAAAGGCCTCGACAAAAATGTTGAATTTAAACCCTCCGGCATAGAATGGATTGGCGACATTCCTGAAAAATGGAAAATAAAAAGAATGCGATTTTTGTGCAAAATGAATACAGGGGATAAAGATACTGTAAATCGAGAAGATGATGGGTTATATCCTTTCTATGTACGGTCTCCGAATGTGGAACGAATAAATAGTTACACCTTTGATGGAGAAGCTGTTTTGATGGCTGGAGATGGTGTTGGTGCAGGGAAGGTTATTCACTATGCTAATGGGAAATTTGATTATCACCAGCGAGTATATAATTTTCATGAATACAAGGAAATTTTGACAAAGTACGCATATTATTATTTAGTGTCTAATTTTAGATACAAAATAGAAGAAGGTGGAGCTAAAAATACTGTTGATTCAGTTCGGCTCCCATGGCTAAAGGATTTCCCTATTTGTTTTCCAACTATTAAGGAACAAGAGAAAATTCTTTCATATATTGAAAGAAAGTCTACGGCAATAGACAATCAAATTTCAAAGATTGAACGCCAGATTGAATTGCTGAAAGAATACAAGCAGTCCATCATTACGGAGTGCGTCACAGGTAAACGCAAGGTCTGTTAAAAGTTTTGCAAACGAGGTTTTTATGAACGGTCTGAATCCGTCGGAAAAAGATTTCCAGCAGCACATTGTCGATTGCTTGACTGCTGACAAGAATTTCTATATCGAACGCAAGTCCTCTGACTTTAACCTCGATGACCTTTGCGACCGCGAAGAACTCCTGCGGTTCTTGCGGGCACAGGCGGAAAACTGGAGCAAGGTTTGCCGTAAGTTTTCCAGTGAACAGGAGGCTCTAGGCGCAGTCATCAAGCGCTACAAAGAGCGTCTCCAGAATGAAAGCCTTATCCATGTCCTGAACGGCATTGACGACAAGGAATTTAAAATCAAGGGAGTCAAGCTAAAGTTTGTTCAGTATAGGCCGGAGCAGGCTCAAGAAGATAGCGAGTTCGTGAAGCTCTATCGCCAGAATCGGTTTGCCGTTGTCCAAGAGTTTCATTTCGCGAATACCGGCGATCATGAAAAGGACCGGATCGATCTGGTTTTCCTAATCAACGGAATCCCGTTCATGACATGCGAATTGAAGAACGAACTTTCTTCGACGCATTGGAACTATACGGATGCCATAAGGCAGTATAAGGAAGACCGCGACCCCAAAGACGACCACAATGACTTCCTGAAAACATGTCTTGTCCATTTTGCCGTAGATAACAACTATGCCTTTATGACGACGCGCCTTGCAGGGCAAAGTACGCGGTTCCTGCCCTTCAATCGCGAGACAAAGAATCCGCCTATAGATGGGGAGTATTCTACCGCCTACTTGTGGCAGGATATTTGGCAAGCGGATAGCCTGTTGAACATTTTCGAGCATTTTATCAAGAATTACGATGAAACGGACGAGGACGGGAAAAAGAAGAATGTAACTGTGTTCCCGCGGTATCATCAGTTGCGCGCCGTACGAAAGCTTTTGACATTGTGTAAAACAGAAGGCCCAGGGCATAACTATCTTATCGAACATTCAGCAGGTTCCGGAAAAACAAAATCCATGGCTTGGCTGGCTCATCAGTTGGCAAATGCAATCAAGCCGGGCGGGAACAATGTCTTTGATTCCATCATTATGGTCACCGACCGTATTGTATTGAACGCCAATATGGCCGATGATGTGAATAACTTTAACACGGTTAATGGCCTTGTTAAGGACATTCGCAAAGGCTCGAAGAATCTTGCTGATGCTGTCGATGCCGGTGGACGTATCATTGTTTGCACTGTTCAAAAATTTGCGTATGCGCTCGCAAAACTCAAACGCGAAAAAAGCAGAACTTACGCCGTAATCATCGATGAAGCCCACACGGCCGTGGGTGCAGAAAGTGCAAAGGACCTGATTCAGGCGCTTTCTACAGATGCAGAAGTAAAAAATGTCCTAGAAAAGAACGAAGCAAATTGTGAGGATTCTGTAGATGCAATGCTTGCCTATATGCAGGCAACACGCCAACAGATGCCGCATATTTCTTTCTTTGCGTTTACTGCAACGCCCAAGGACAAGACATACGCACAGTTCGGTATAGGTGGAAAGGCGCACGACCTGTATTCTATGCGTCAGGCCATCGATGAAAAATTCATTCTTGATGTTCTGCAAAATTATACGACCTATTCTACACTGTTTGAATATGTGGAGAAGGGGCAAAAAGAAAACGGGGATGGCAAAATCCAACTTACCGATGAAAATGGCGAAGTCGTAAAAATTGTTGACCCGAACGAATACGAAAAGAAAAAATCCGTTCGCCTGATATTAAAGCAACTTGGTCGAGAACCGAAGGTAATGAGAGACAAGGCGGACTTTATTGTCGCCCACTTTATGGAAAATACCTTTGACAAGATTGACCACAAGGCTAAAGCGATGCTCGTGTGCGAATCTCGAGCGGCAGTGGTAGAATATAAACATCTGATAGACGAAATCATAAAGGTCAAGTATAACGGCAAGATAAAGACTCTTGGTGCATTTTCGGGTTCTGTTGAATATAACGGCACAAATGTTACAGAAGAAACGCTCAATGGCACTGGCTTGAAGGACAATGGAATCCGCGTAGCCTTTAAGCAAAACGAATATCGCATTCTGATCGTGGCGGACAAGTTCCAGACCGGTTTTAGTGAAGATTTGTTGCATACCATGTATGTCGATAAACGCCTCGGGGATATCCAGGCCATTCAGACCTTGAGCCGTTTGAACCGCACTTGCCCCGGGAAAGACGATGCGCTTGTCATTGATTTCCGCAATGATAAAGACGAAATCAAAAAGGCGTTTGACAGGTATCATTACGGCTCTAGTCTTGACGGAAACTTTGATCCGGAAAAACTTTACTCCTATAGGTCGGAGCTTCGCGGTTACCATGTTTATACGCAGTCTCAGGTTGACGATGTCGTGAAAATTCTTTTAGGCAAGGACCCCCAAAAATGCATTAGCATCCTTACCGAAATTGTCAACGAGAATGTCGTTAATCTTGACGACGCTACAAAGGACAAGTTCCGAAAAGAAGCAAGCCGCTATATGCGCGGTTACGGCTTCCTTGCCCAATTGATGGATTTTATCGATACGGATCTTGAAAAGGAATTTCTGTTCCTGAAGGCTCTCTACGGCTATCTTCCTTATACGAAGGAAGTCTTGCCGATGGAAATCCTTAGCCGTATAGACCTTAATAAAATCAAGGTGGACCACGAAACCTTTACCGGCAAAATAGAAATGGGCGAAGGTGAAGCGCTTAAACCTCGCTATGACAAGATAAAAGAAAAACCGGTAGATGAAAAGGCCCGCCTAAACGAAATTCTGGATATTGTCAATTCTACATCTAGGGATTATTTCGCAGAACATGAAGATGTAATTAAGCCCATTACGCTAGATGTTTCTACCGACAGCGAATTGCATGAAGCTTTCCGTGCAGACAACAATTACAACGATCTTATTGATTTGCTCAAAGAAAAGGTGATGAATAAGATTGGAGACGAATCCAACGACCTGCTGGATTTCCTCTCAAAAATTGTGGATAAGAGTTCGCCGATTGGTAAGGATTATATCAATGGGCTTTACAACTATTTAGCCGGCATAACTAGTGACGAAAAAGATGTTCCCTTTGTTTTCAGCGTTCTTTGTCAACGAATTGCGGATGATATCGCACCAGAATTTGAACAGATAAGGTCTTTTGTTCGGGCTCCTAAGGATATCGCTCATGCTCTTTTAGAGACTGTTGCTCAACCAACAATGCCACTACTTGATGGCGCAAACGAGCTAATTCAAGACTCGTTGAATATGATTTATTGCAAAGACAATATGCGCATCGTAGATCGCCGCAGACATTTCAATTGCCTTATTTCCAAATATGAAGTGTTCTTGAAGAAAGTTTATTGGCTCACAGCGGGACCAGAAAAGAGAAATGCTCCTGATACACCTATTAATGGTGCTTTTATGGATATCAAAAAGGCGTTTCCATTCCTTTGGAACTTGCGAAATAACAGAGATTCTCGTTATGCAAATTTCCAAAAGTATATTGAACAGGTACATGATTGGCGAAATGATGAAGCCCACCTTGCGCCCAATGCTGATGAAAAAGAGATAAAGCTCGCGACGCATATTCTAGTCACGATGTACGCGTTTGTCGTTTCGAAGGTGTTTGATAAACTGAAGTAGAATAGGAAATTCAAAAAACTCACCGCCCTACGCGACAAATTTCTCCCGCACCTCATGAACGGCCAAGTAGTGGTAGGGGAAAATGGAAATGAAAAATGAATCTTGAAAATTTTGGTGATGTAAAGCGATGCCTTGAGGGGGCATATAGAAAATTAAAGGGATACTATTTCTATAATAAAAATTTCCTCCCGATTCGTTCAAAAATAGTTGACTTTGAGTATGATTCTGAGAAAATGAATGAATCATTTTCTTACATGGCTGATGCATTGTTGCATCCAAGGAAGAAATCGTCAAAGATTTTTTTCAATTCGCTGATTCAAAGTGTGGATTTCTTTATATTGCCTAAAAAATTTGAAGAGAAGAATTCTAAAAAGTATTCCGCTGATATGCCTGTTTCTAATATCAGTAATTGCGAGAAAAGTTTAACAGAAGTAAACTTTTTTATTGATGCGCCTATTGAAATATACGTCTTAGATGTATTTTGGTCCCTCTTCATCGCAAAGTATTATTATTCAAATGATTTTCCTATAAAGTGCGTGTATGGTAATTCTGTAAGAAAAGATGTTGTCTCAGAAGATATTGATTTTGAAAGCAATAGATTTTTCAAAATGTTTTATTTTCAATATAATTCATGGCGAAATCGAGCTTTTGATGCGTTAAGAGAGTCTTATGATAATGGGAAAGATTCAATACTCTTTTCGCTAGATTTGAAATCATTTTTTTATTCGGTAAGATTTAGTTTTTCGCAATTAGATGATTTTGCATCAAAGAATTCTGAGAATAAAATAGTAAATGTGCTAAACGAATTATTTGAAAAAGTCTTCTTAAAATATAAAGAAAAAATATCTCCTTATAGAAGAGGAATGGATGAATTTAAAAAGGAAGAATATCCACTTCCTATAGGTCTATTTTCCTCAATGGTTCTAGGCAATTTATACCTTTCTAATTTTGATGAAAAAGTTCTTGAAACTGAACCTGTTTATTATGGACGATATGTAGATGATATTTTACTAGTTTATGAAACTTGTGTATCTGAAAATGAATGCAATGCAGATATTATCAATCGAGTCTTAATCCAATTTGATTTATTGCAGGCGAATCACGACAATTATAGTCTATCGCAGATATCAACCTTAACGATACAAAAAGAAAAGATTAAGGTTGTATGTGTAAAACACGATGAACCAAAGGCGATAATTGACATTTATGACAAAACCATAAGAGTGAAACCTAGCCAGTTGGATCCGATTCCAGATATTGATTTGAAATTAGAAGCCTTTGCAGAGAGGGTGTATGATGTTGAAAATTTGTCCTCGAAGAATAAAATAAGAGATATTGGACAAATTGATATAAGTTCTTTTGAAGTGGGCCGTTTTTTCTCCTCGTTGTTATATAATTATTCACGCATTGATGCATTTAGATCAAGTAAACTAAAAAAGAATATTGATGAAAATATATCACAAATTGAGCAGTTTTTTTCGGGAAGTCAAAGCATTGAATTTTATCCTTATTGGGGCCGTTATCTGAGTTTTCTGGTTATGGTTCAGCGAACAAAAGGAAGAAAAATTGCAAATGATGAAGGCAACGCAAGGGCTTTTTGTAAGAAAATAAGAAAAGAAATAAAGAATATTAAATGCAATAATTTAAAAAAAGAAATCTATTCAACAACAAAAGGCCTGACAAAAAAATTACAGGATACATTGCAATCTGTGTTAAATGTTGGCTTATATATGAGTTTATCATTAGATTTCGATGCTTGTAAGAAAAATTTCGCAAAGGCTTGTAATCAGGTCAAAAAATACATAGATGTCAATTATTTTGATGATTCCTTGATTCCGATACCATTGTCAAATTATTTTGATTATCAGAATGAAGTGTCTTTCTTGAAAATGACAATGAAAGAACTTGGAAATATTAGTAGCGATTTGGAGAAATCGAAAAAACTTAAGTGGTCTCCGCATTTTATTTATTATGAAGAAGTAATGCTGTTAATTTTTTATCAACGGCACATAAAGAGACGAACTGACGGAAAATTTTCGTATGTATCAGATTTTATCTCAAATTTATATAGAAAAGTAAATTTTATAAAGACTATTTCTCCGTTTATTTCTATGGATGAAGAGTCTAATATCGCTGGATATAGGCTGAATAGAGTTATTATCCCTTCACGAAAGTCTTTTGGCAATAAAATAGAGGTTGGTGTTGCGAGCGTGAAATTTGAAGTTGATACAAAAAATCCAACGGATCGATGGAAACCTTTGACTTATGACGCAAAACTATCTTTTAATAATGTTTTGAAAGGAATGTTTCAGTATAGCAATTATCATGATGCCAAAATTTTAATAATGCCTGAGCTTTATGTTCCGATTTATTGGATTAAAGATCTTGTCCGTTTTTCTAAGAAAACAAACATTGCTGTTGTCGCTGGATTACAATATGTTGAGGGAAAAGATGATTTTGTCCACAATTATCTTTTAAATATTTTTCCGTTGTCAGTTCCTTTAAATCGCTTTGGTAAAGAGTCCCTGATATATATTCGTGAAAAAAATGATTATTCTCCGATAGAAAAAAAGGAACTCTCTAAAATTGGGAGAATATGTGAAGATCTTCACGAGCCAGAGTATCAAATTTTTAAATGGAACGGAATAAATATTGCCTCCTTTGTATGCTATGAATTGACTGATGTTGCAGCAAGGGCTTTATTTAAAGGATTATGTGACATTTTAACTGTATCTGTTTTTAACCCGGATACTACATATTTTTCAAAAATAATATCTTCCACATCTCGTGATCTTCATTGCTTTATAGCACAATCTAACACTTCTCTTTATGGCGATTCTCGTATTACCGGTCCCTATGATAGAGACAGTAAAGATATTGTGCGCTTAAAGGGCGGTGAAAATGATAATGTGATAATTGGATCTATAAATTTAAGTAAATATCGTTATTATCAATATGGTTATTACGAAAAATTGGATGGGGAAATTAAAGAGAATTTGAAACATTTTGCAGAGAAGAAAAAGGCAAAAAAAGAATGTAAGAAAAAGGAAAAACCAGATATTAAACCATTGTCGGCTAGATTTGTTGTGAAGAAAGTTTAAGGAGATGGAAAATGAAAAAATTTATCTATTTGTGGCTTAATAATTTTTCGAGGTTAGATGATTTTGATGAGACGAAAGGGTATTTATTCCATGATTTGGGATTGTCTCTTTCTTCTGAATATAATGTAAATGGTGAAAGAAATAAATCTGGAATTTTAGATATTACCATTTCAAAAAATGATAATTATCAAAAAGGTTTTTATTCTAGCAATTTAACTGATGTAAAAGTTTTAGTGGGCAATAATGGAACTGGAAAAACGACGATATTGAAGGCCCTGTTTAAAATAATTTCAAAAAAAGGTTTTCAATTCAACGGAAATGAAGAGTATGCACTAGTATTTGTTGAAAAAAAGAAAATTTATGTTATTTCGTCTAAAACAGTAAAAACAAAATTAAATATAAAAATGCCTAATTTAGAAACAGATGAAAATTTTTCTTTTTCAAAAGATTTACCAATATATTTTAGTCCAGAATTTAAAGAAAATGTTGATGCTGATTTTGACGAAAATTATAAAAATATTTCAACAAATGGATTTCTTTGCAGAGATAGACAAACGATAATTAGCGTCCCAAATGATATTCAGGAAATTTATTCCCGCAAGGATGAACGAGTATATCATTTTGAAATGGAACAAAATCGTGTGGTAGAATTGATGCTGGATGCCGGAGAAAAATTTTTTGAAATAATCCCAGTGCCACAAATGATGGTTATGAAACCTTTACGAGATAATGTTGATTGCGGAATAAATGAACTTGTTGATTTGTATATTAAACATTATGGCGCTGTTAATTCTTTAACAGATCATTTTCCTGATATAGTAGATTATGATTTGGAAAGAGCTTTGCCAGAAAATTTAGATAGTATAGATGACGAAGTTAAAGAATTGATAATTTCTAGAATAAAAAAATTTTTTCATAAGCTTTACGACGAAACCTGTGATTCTGTTGGAAAAAAATTTCTGTTTGCAACATTACTGAGTTGTGTTCGTACTTTTTCATCGAAACAATCTCGTAATACTATTGATTCTGTGTTGGAGATTAATTGGAGTGAATTTGAAAGAGCACCGTATAAAATATTAAAAAATTTCTTTTATAAAAATAAAGACAATAACATTGGCAAACAAGGTCTTAGAACAATTAATATTATTAAATTGTCAAAAAAATGTAAAACAACCGATGACGGTATTATTTTTGATTTAAGATATAGAAAGCAAATTTTGCGAGAAGTTCGAGATTTGTATAATGCAATGTATTATTTATATCCGTTATTCTCATTTGAATTTACTAGGACATTAAGTTCTGGAGAAAACCAATTTGTTCGTTTCTATTCAAGATTGTATAGTTGTTTGAAGGATTCTGCGAGGAAGGGGGCATCTTTAGATTCGATTTGTTTGTTGGTAGATGAAGCTGATTTATTTATGCATCCAGAATGGCAAAGAAAATGGTTTGATGTTTTTGTTGATTTATTGGATGATATGCAATATCGACTGAAAAAAATTCGAAAGGATGTTAATGATCCTTTAAAAAGACCTTTTTTAGGAATGGGTGAAACATTAAAAGTTCAATTAATTATGGCAACGCATTCTCCTTTTATAGTAACAGATTGCTTGAGCGACAATATTATAAAATTGCAGAGAGAAAAAGGTGCTGAAGGAAGACGATTTGGAAAAGTATTTGTTGACAATAATAGTGTATCAAGTCCTTTGGCTGGGAATATTTTAGACATTTTACAAACGGGGTTCTTCTTAGATGGGACGATGGGGGTCTTAATAGAAAAGAAAATCAATGAACTGATTTCTCGTTTGAAAAGTGGAAATGTCGTTAAAAAGGATCTTTTACTACTTAATCAAATTGGTGATCCAATTCTAAAAACTTTATTAAAGAGAAAAGTAAGATCATAAGGGCGATGCGTTATGATTAAAATAAATAAGGATTCTCCTGAAGTCACCGATGCGGAAAAAGCCCATTGGGAATGGGTAAGATTGAATTTTAAAATAAAAGAACCGCAACCTCCTCAAACCGCCTCAAGAGAAGATAAAGGTGTGTTTACTAAATCGGTGAATCGAAAAAAAAGGCTCTACGAGTTATTGGGATTTATTACAGAAGAGCAGAAAAAAGATAAAACATATTTTGCTGAAGATAAAGATCAAGAATTTGAAGATCTTATTCGCGTCAAACCGTCTCAGTTGAAAATGGTTAGGGATTCATCAAAGTTTAAGAATTTGGTTGTTGAAGAATCGGATCAATTAAAGGAATATTTAAAAAAGAAAAATGATTTAAAGAACAATCCAGATAATGAAACGTTGAAAGAAGAAGTGGTTTCTTTGGAAGGCCTTGTAAAAGAAGATTTAGGCGAATACAACAAAAAGAAAGAACTATCAGATGAAATTCAACGATTATTGGGCTATGCAAAATTGTATGACAAGAACTCGTCCTGGAATGCATATGAACTATGCGATAGTTTGAATTTGACTGTATGTCCCTATTGTAATAGACAATATATTTTTACGGCAAAGAATGAAGAGGGGGAATGGAAATGCCGCCCTCAATTAGATCATTTTTATGTAAAATCGAAATACCCTTTTTTGTCATGTTCATTTTATAATTTAATCCCATCTTGCCCTTTTTGCAATGAAGGAAAAAATGATTGCGATAAAGATACTATTTATCCGTATTTAGAAGAATTTGGAAATAATGCGGTCTTTAGAATTGATGGTGATGAAATAAAAATTGTCAAAACGGAACAAAAAAATTTCATTCCCAAAGCTAGGTATAAAATATCAATAGAAAAAGATTTTTCAGAAAATGAAATTGCTAATAATCTGGTTCAAGGCCATAAAATAGAGGATTTTAAACAACTTGTTAAAAATTCAAATGATGTATTTCATTTGGAAATTCTGTATAATGGTCATCAGTTAGAATTGAAAAATTTACTTGTGAAATATGCAGCTATTTTAGGAGTCAATCTAGAGAAATATGCAGAAATATATTACGAAGAAAAGAATGTTTCAGAAGAAAAAAAGGAGTCATTGAAGAAAATTCTTTTGGGCTTGCCTTTATTTTTTGATGATGGCGATGATTATCCACTTCGAAAATTTAAAACAGATATTATAAATCAATTAGATGAAGTATGATATGGTATTTGCTTTCGGGGCGTTGCGGGGTGTCCCCGCTAGAAAGGGTAGCGAGCAACGCCGTGCGAGCGAGGGGAAAAACTGCCCCTCCAAAATAAAACTTTGAAATGTTAAATTATGTAATGCGAATGTCTTTACAGCAAGAAATTCTGAATGGCGATAAATTTAAAAAACGGCGATAAAAGTGGCGATAAAATGATGTCTGATGTCTTTATCATAGGTGCCGGTTGTAGTGTCCCGTACGGATTCCCTACGGGCACTATGCTGATGCAGAAGTTGAAGAATTTCGACTACGGCAGAAAATTTCCTAGAGACCCTAACGACTCAAGTGATATTTTCCTAGTTGATTTATATCAAGAGCATTTTGGTTATTCAAGTACAGATAATAAAAGACAATACGGAAAAGATTATGCGTGGGTCTTACCGTACACTGAACATGAAAACTTCTACAATCAATTGATGGATGGGATTGTTCTTCCTTTTTCTCAAAGCATTCGTCGTTCAATGATGGTTTCGACGGATGAGTTTCTAAAGAACCGCCTCAGTCAGGAAAAATCAAACGAAGTTGATTTTGGAAAACGTCTGATAGCATACGAAATCTTGAAGGCAGAACAGACGTCACGGCTTTGGAACATCGACTGGATTCAACATCTGCTTTCTCGGATAGACCAGCAACCCAATTGGAAAGAAATCCTGAAACAAACGGTGTTTCTTACCTTTAATTATGACCGCGTTCTAGAATATTGCATCTTCTTGTATTTGACATCGGACAAGCAATATGCAGATGCTACCGCTCATGCCTTTATAAAAGAAATGCAAATATTACATGTCAATGGCTTTATCGGTCCTCTTGAGAAAATTCCCTTTGGTGCTGTAGAAAATGGCAAGTATCAAGAAATTGCCAAGAGGATGGAAACTGTCTGGGAAAAACGTTTGAATCGCGATGAATTTGAAAAAGAAAAGTACCAAGATCTCCTGAAAAATGCACAGAGAGTATATTTCATGGGATTCTCTTATATTCCGGATAATCTTGAGTCTATAGGGATTCCTCGTGGTGCAGAGATTATTCGAAACGCAAAAGTCTATGCAACGGCCATGGGCTTGTCTCCTCAGAACCGTTTAAGGATTTCGACGTATTTGGATCTCAAGGACTTTGAAAAAAGAAACGAACCTGAGCTAACGCCCGAGATGACACTTTGTTTCACGCGCAGCGAAAACAGAATCCTCAAGGATGCAAGTGCGGTTGACCTGATTCTTGATTATTATACGCTTGCGTGAAGAGTTTATAAGATATAGGCAAGTTAAGGAATACCCTCTGTAAAATTTTCTTGCCCCTCTTGCCAACTTTTGCGATATTAGATACATTACACTCATGCGCGTCATTCCATAGAAAGGAATGATGCGCTTTTGCTTTATTTGGCTTTGCCGTATTGCAAGGGCGTTCCTAGTAAAAACAATAAACGCAGGAGGCCCTATGGCTAAAAAAGAAATTGTCACTTATTCTCAGCAGACGTTCGAGAATATCAAGCACACCGACGAAAATGGAACTGAATTCTGGTATGCAAGGGAGCTGCAAACGGCTCTTGAATATACAGAATGGAGAAATTTTGAAAAGAGCGTAAAACGCGCAAAAGAAGCGTGTTTGGCAAGTGGTTTTGTCGAAACAGACCATTTTGTTGACGTCAACAAAATGGTTAATCTTGGCTCTGGCTCACAACGTGAAATCACCGATATCAAGCTTTCCCGTTACGCTTGTTACCTGATTGTGATGAACGGAGACCCCCGCAAAGAAGTGATTGCCCTGGGTCAAACATATTTTGCCGTCAAAACCCGGCAGAAGGAAATTTCGGACTCTGTGGCACAGCTTTCGGAAGACGAAAAACGCCTGGCTATTCGTGACGAAGTGACCATTCGCAACAAATTCCTTGCCAGTTCTGCAAAGGCGGCCGGTGTTGAAACTCCCGTAGATTACGCCGTGTTCCAAAATCGTGGTTACCAGGGACTTTATAACGGCTTGGGAATGAAGGATATTCACAAGCGCAAGGGACTCAAGAAAAACGAACAGATCTTGGACCACATGGG
>JAEEGJ010012319.1_pt1 | contig 21229 bp, 14 predicted proteins | sample 8958761 | NCBI WGS metagenome assembly JAEEGJ01 (sample SAMN16246546, study PRJNA631951) | gut metagenome | biome: gut microbiome; feature: rumen; material: RS-attached | host: Bos | place: Iran: Karaj | collected 2018-10
CTTTCAGCTCCGCGTAGCGGCTTAAGTCGCTACGCGGATTTCTTTCCACTTTCCGCCCCGCAAACGATAGTACCACAGCGGCGGCAGGCTGATGATGAAAATCGTCGCAAAACTCCAGATCGTCATCAGCCCCCAATGGAAGATGTCCACCAAAAGGATGGCGATGACCGTTAGACCTGTCGCAACTGACATTACTTTGAACACCCATTTCGTGTCGCCGACGGCGCTAAGGCCGGACATCAATGCGATGTTGATGGAATCCGCAATCGTGTAGGTGGCCATCAATTTCATCAGCTTCGAACCGACCGCCAGCACTTCCGAATAATGGACGCCGCCCAAATCGCTGTCGCTTTGGAACAGCATGAAATACTGTCGTGAGAACACCGCATACGTAAACGCGATGAGCGTCATCCAAATCTGGCAGAGGATGAGTCCATGGGCCATGTAGGCGAGTGCGTTTTTGTAGTTTCGTTCGCCGTGGCTCTGCCCCGCCAATGTGCTGATGGCACGAGCAACACCAAAAATCGGTACGAAAGCTAGTTGGTTCAGGCGGAACGCAATCGTCGTCGCCGCCAATTCAACCGTTCCCATGCGACCAATGACCAGTAGAAACAGCGTCCACAAAAACGCGTCCATGCACATTTGGAAGCCGCTTGGCAAACCGAACCGCAACAATTGTTTTGCGACAGACCAGCGGAACCGCCAGTCACTACGGCTCTTATAGCGATCTGCATTTTTACGGTCGAAAAACCAATAGAACATCATCACCAGCGGGAACAGATTTGAGAGAACGGTCGCCCACGCCGCGCCGCCGACGCCCATCTCCGGGCAGCCCCATTTACCGAAAATCATCGCGTAATCCATGATGACGTTCGCGATCTGCCCCGTCAATTGCGCGATCATCAGCCGCGTGTTGTCCGCCCGCCCGCTGAAGAAACCAGACAGCGAGCATTGCGCGAAACTCAAAACGCCGCCGAACAGCAGAATTTTCAAATATTCCGCCTCCAAAATCCGCAACTCCTCCGCATGGCCGACGACTTTGAAAAACCAGTCCGTTCCAAGCCCGAGAAACGCCGTTATAACACCGCAGAACAACGCCAGATACATGCCTTGCCAGTTGACAGAACCAATCTTATCATCCTGCCCTGCACCGACTTGATTCGCTGTGATCGTGCCAGTATAACTGACTGTTCCGATAATCAGGCTCGTCGTCAACCATGACAGCATGCCAGCCGTGCCCGACGCGGCAATCGCCACAGGCGAATACCACGACAGAAACATCGCGTCCGTGAACTGCATCAAAACGTAACCGGATGACGACATGACCAACGGCGCGGACAGTTTCAACAACCGTCCGTACTTTTCTTTCTGGCCAAATAATTCCCTGAACTGCATATTTTTTACAAAATTATCGACAACATACAGCCTATAATGTCAATCAAAGGCTCCCCTTCAGTTCACGCTTTCCCATAGCTGACTTTATTGTTACGGTCTGAATCGTGTTATGTGCGACTGGCGATGGTGAATCAATCGTCACATGAAGATAGTTGTCCGACCAGCCGGACGGCGGATTCACCTCTTCCACCAAAACATCCAATGTTTTACCAACTTGCGATTTTGCAAAGGCTTCCGCTTTTTTCACGGCCAATTCCAGTAATTCGCCAGAACGTTCTTCAGCGATACGTTTGGACGGTCGGCCAGGCATGGTTGCCGCAGGCGTTCCAGGCCGCGGCGAATACGTGAAAACATGCATGAGACCGAATGGCAGTCGCGAAAGGAACGATTTGCATGCTGCGAATGTGTTGTCGGTCTCGCTTGGGAAGCCAACGATGACATCCGTTCCGATGCAAACATCTGGAACCTTTTCTACCGCAAGCATTGCAATGCGTTCGAATTCGGCCGCGTTGTAATGCCGTCCCATCTGTTTGAGAATGGAATCCTCCCCGTATTGGACGGGCAGATGAAGGAAACGACAGAGTCGCGGTTCGCGTGCCATCAGATCAATGACTTGATGGACGACGGGGCCTGGTTCAGCAGAACCAAGGCGGATGCGGAAACCGTCGCCAAGCATCAGAATCCGTTCGATGACATCCGCGAGATTGCAACCGCTGTTGTCATAAGTTGTTATGTTGACGCCTGTAAGGACGATTTCCCGATGGCCGCGGTCGATGAGTTCAGACGCTTCGCGCAGAAGATCCTGCAGGTTTCTGGAACGGGCAGGACCACGCGTATGCGGGACGATGCAATACGTGCAGAAGAAATCGCAGCCTTCTTGGATTTTGAGATTTGCCCGCGTCCGTTCGTCGTAGAGCGAAACGCCTGGGCTGAGGAAGTCTTCGCATGCATCGCCAGGCGCGGGAAACAACGGCTTTTGCTGACGGATCAGCTTGTCGCCAAGCAACTTACTGAGCGGAGCAGGCTTTGGATTCGGCACGATCAAATCGACTTCCGGATACTTTTCAACGTCCGCGACCGTCGCTTCGCAACCCATCAACACGACGAACGCGTTTGGCAACCGTTTTCTCGCCGCGCGAACAGCCTGCCGCGACTTTTGCGAGGCGATGCCTGTAACGGCGCAACTGTTGATGATGACGATATCCGACGGCTCGCCCCACGGCACGGATTGGTAACCATGTGCGGTTAAATCGCCTACAACTGTGGCTGAATCGGCCTGGTTGAGACGGCATCCAAGCGTATGTATGGAAAATGTTAGCATGGCGGCGGAATCGTTAGCGGAGTCGTCTGTCGTAGTTGAAAAGGGAGGTGGAGGAAGGCGCATCCTGTAGATTTTCTGCTCCCGTTAAATCGATAACCAGTTGGGAGACACGGACTTTTGGATTGTGGAGCTTCCGCCAATCCATCGGAACGGTTGAACGAAGCGCCGTGACGGAGCCTTCTTTCACAGGGCGTAATGTGACTTTTCGGCCATCGGACAGCGTGTTGCCGCAACCAAAGCCGTCCGGCAGAACGGCGCGTGTGCGCATGAGGGCGGGATAGCTGAAAACCGTCAGGATGAGCGGCATCTCCGCATTGTCGCAGAGGGCCTCCAATTGTTCGGAATCGATTTCGCAGGAGACGGCGGCGGCCATGCAACCAAGACTTGCCAAGTGCTTGGCAGCCAACGCGTTGAGGACGGCCATGCCTTCACCTGCGATCATGTTGGCTTGCGCTTCGCGGGCCAATTGCCATGTGTCCCATGAATTGACCTCTATGGTCATGACGGGAGCCACTAGCGACAGGAAATCGCGGATGGCGGGAATGTCGGCCTCATAGATGACGGATGGAAGCGCAATGGCGAAGATATCTTCATAATGCTCAATCAGTTGAATGGCAAGTGCTTTGATATCCGTTTCCGCGCAAACCTGCGAATCGACTATGAGTTTGCATGAGCCAAGCATGGTCTTGCGGTTGGCGAAACATTCCTCCGCCTGCGACGGCGTGACACGTAGCAACGTCGCACGGTCTCCAAGCCGAAGCTTGTTCTCAACACATTTATTACGAGGTGCTTCGAGAATTTCACGAACGGCCTGTGGCAAGGCGATGTCGCGAACGACACCGTCCGTCTCCTTCTGGCTGCGGCGCATGAACGCAGTCGCATCTTCCATGACACGATTGCCCGCGTTTCGCGGCAGCAGACGATCCTGCAAGCTGTCCGGACTGTATTTGATATCCGCCATCTGGCCATCCGTCGCAAGCAGTCTGGCAAGTTCGATGGCGATTTCCGCGACCTCTATGGCGCGTCGTTCATTGGCGACGCGTTGCGGCGGCGTGCGAAGCGTCGTCTCATGGTTGTTATAGGTTAAATGCCAAAGAGTTCCGTTTGTGTCATCGTTATAGACGCGAACGCTATTTTCGCTGACAACAGTTGTATCTGCCTGGCAGTCCGAACGGAAATCGGCAGTTTGTTCGCCGGCGGGACGGGCGGATTCTCCCGTGACATCCGTGCGGATTCCATGGAAATACGCATTGGACATTTGGCGGCCTGCATACGCGCCAAGCTTGGCGGACGATTGCATCAATTCGTCGTTGGAAAGACTCCCGTTAAGTGCTTCGCGATAAAGACTTACCGTTTTGGAAACCCATGGGGCCGATTTGAGACGACCTTCAATTTTCAATGAATCTACGCCAATTTCCGCAAGTTTCGCCAAATCGCCTGCGAGACACATGTCATGCATGGAGAGCGGCGTGGATGTGACGCCTTTCTGATTGGTCCAACGGACGCGGCATGGACTTGCGCATGCGCCGCGATTGCCGCTGCGGCCACCGACCCAACTGGAAAGAAGGCATCGGCCTGAGCAGCTGAAGCAAAGGGCGCCTTGCACAAATACTTCAATTTCAACACCATGGCCAATCGTCGCTTTCATTTCATCCTCTGACAGTTCGCGCGCTAAAACGACACGTGTAATGCCGAAGGATTTCACGGCCTCAACACCGGCGGACGTCGTGATGGCGGCCTGCGTGCTGAAATGGAAGGCGAGTTTCGGGAAGGCGGGAATGAATGCCAAAATGGCCGGATCACGGATGAGAACGGCATCGACATGGGCCTGTTCCGCCAACGCAAGCGTCCGCGCAGCAAGGCCGAGTTCGCGTTGCGACAAATCGATGTTCAACGTCAGATATGCCTTGGCATGAGCATCATGGATCGATTGGACGACCTCCTTCAACGCCTCCGGCGGGAAGTTTTTCGCGCCAGTTCGGGCGTTCAGTTTCTTGAGGCCGAAATAGACAGCATCCGCTCCCGCCTTGAGGGCGGCGGTCAATTCGTCTGGACCGCCCGCAGGAGCCAACAGTTCAGGAAGTGCCGTCGGCGTCCCCGCCGTCGGTATATCATTATCCGTTGCCATGACGGTCATTTCCCCTGTCCGAGTTCGATGGAACGGCGTCTCGCGGCATCGACGACATCGTCCATGAGCTTACGGAAATTGGCGGCAGCCATGACATCCAGTCCGGCGGCCGTCGTGCCTTTCTTGGAAGTGACGGCGTCACGCAGTTCGTCTGGTGTGCCCAGCTTGCGGCAAAGCATTTCCGCAGAGCCCGCAAGTGTTTGGACGGTAAGTTCTAGCGATAATTCGGGAGACAGTCCAGCATGGACGCCCGCATCCGCCAAAGCCTTCACCATTTCAAAGAAATAGGCCGGGCCGGAGCCACTGAGAGCCGTGACGGCATCCAATTGGTCTTCCGTCACTTGTCGTGCGATGCCAAGCGAACCAAGAATCGTTTCGGCGATTTTCGCGCAAGTCGCATCTGCTTGCGCTCCAAGGGCGAAGCAACTGGCGCCTTTGCCGACCATCAGCGGTGTGTTCGGCATGACGCGAATGATTTTCTCCGTGTGGAACCACGACGACAGCTTGGCGAGCGGAATGCCCGCGCAGATGGATATGACAAGCGTCCCTTCGCGCAACGGCGGCAGGGCGGCGACGGCTTCCGGCGCCACCTGTGGCTTCACGGCCAGCAGGATGGTCTCGGCCTTCTGGACATAATCCGCCGCATTCTCAACACATTGGATTCCAGTAGTTTTCGTAAACGCTTCACGCGCGGGAGCGAAGACATCGACCGCAAGAAGCTCCGAAGCGGGATGGATGTTGTGTTTGACGATGCCAGCCGCCAATGCGGTGGCCATTTTGCCTGCGCCGATGAAGAGGATTTTCATGGTAGTTGCCTGTTTTTAAGGACTTGCGAAAAAAAGCCTCGCCAAACTTCAGCATTTGACGAGGCTCAAATTGGCTCCGACAGCAGGGCTTGAACCTGCGACCTAGTGGTTAACAGCCACCCGCTCTACCACTGAGCTATGTCGGAATGGTAAATCAAATTGGCTCCGACAGCAGGGCTTGAACCTGCGACCTAGTGGTTAACAGCCACCCGCTCTACCACTGAGCTATGTCGGAGTAACGTTCTCAAAAAAGAACATTATTTAATGTATAGCGCCTTTGGAATTTTTCAAGCTCACATGACAATTTTTCTCAACATAGAGGCATAAAAGACGGAAAGAAGCAAAACGAACTGCCTTGAACCAAAGGTTGCTTGTATTTGCTTTAAGCTTTCAGCTTTCAGCTTTTAGCTTATAATTATGCATTAGTCTTGCAATCCCACTTCCACTGGCTCTGGATGCAAGACGCGAACGAGATCCGCGGGATCCATTTCGACACAGAAGCCGCGATGACCGCCGTTGATGTAGATTTTCGGAAGTTCCAAGATGCTCTTTTCCACATAGATGGGCATCTGGCGACGCGTTCCGAACGGCGATGTGCCGCCGCAATGGTAGCCGGAATTGTGTTCCGCTTGGGCGGGTTCGCATGGCGCGACCGATTTGACGCCCAAATGGCGGGCGAGATTTTTCGTGGAGACGCTCCAGTCGCCGTGCATCAAAATGACGAACGGTTTCTTGGCATCCGTTTCGAAGATAAGTGTCTTGACGGTAAGATGTTCGTCAATTCCCATAACCTCCGCGAGATGGGACGTTCCGCCCTTTTCAACGTAGTCATAAAGATGTTCGACGTATGGAACTTTGTTGGCTTTGAGCATGCGCGTCGCGCATGTGACAGGAATTTTGGTTAAAAGCATGATAGATTCCTTTTTCTAGTATTCTAGAATTCTAGCCTTCTAGAATTGATTTTTAAGATTTTCTTGCAACCACTTGGTGGAGGCGGCAATGGTCTTGCATGTCGCAAGTTGTTTGAACACATCGCTTTCCTCTCCGAACATGGAACGGGCAAGGCGGAGGATGAAGCCGTTGTTCGCTTTCGGGAGGCGGCCCGACAACATAGCGATGTCCAAAAGGAAACGCAGCTTGTCATCCGTCGGAACGGGTGGCTCTCCGAGAATGGCGGCTTCGATGTCGCGCAGAAGAGACGGTTGCTCAAGCAGGCCGCGCGCGACGGCGATGCCATCGACAGGGCAGAGCTCCGCCAGCCGGAAGGCGTCCTGCGGCGACCGAATGTCGCCGCAAGCGATGAGAACGGAATCTGGAAGACATTCCCGCGCAATGAGAAAGCGATTCCATCCATCCGCCACAGGATGGTACATTTCACGAACGGTGCGGAAATGAACGAAGACGATGTCTGGCTTCGCGGAACGGACGGCGGCGGCGATTCGTGGAAATTCATCCGGACTGTCGAAACCAATCCGCAATTTGATGCTGAATGGCCGTTCACCGACTGCGTCGCGAATGGCGTCCAACGTCCGCGCGATCCATTCCGGATCGCGCAATCGTGCACCGCCGCTGTGGTTTCCAATGACAGTTGGGCTCGGGCATGCACAGTTCAAATCCGCGCAGATGGCTCCCGCCGCCAGCATGCGTTTTGCCGTTCCCGCAAGAAAATCCGTATTCGTTCCCATCATCTGCGCGATGACTGGAAGTCGTTGATTCAGATATGGTTCGAGATGTGCACTGATTCGCGCAAGCCGTGGAATTCCCGTGGAGATGCGGACGAATGGCGCATGCCAGCAATGGACATATCCACGGCTCGTCATGGCCGTGAGAAAGGAGCCTTCCGTCACGCCGTCCATGGGGGCTGGCAGGATACGGCTCGGCAAGGAGCTTCCACCGCGAAGTGGAAGCGGTGTCGCCCAAAGCTTGCATATATCAGAAGATGCCATTTATCAGATGGTTACAAAGAGCATTACAGCATGTCAATGGTCCATCAGGAGGACGGTGCCGAGCGTCGCATTCGGATTTTCGATGTGGGCCGCCACGACATCGTCGATGTCGCGCAACGGGACACGATGCGTCGTCAGCTTCTTGACATCGAGCTTTCCTTCAGAGATGAAGCGGAGGGCAAGTTCCATGTTGGAACGCGTCGTCCAACGGACGAAAACATCCGGATAGGATGTTTCGCCGATTTCCCATGCGGCATCATGGTAGCCCGGGCCTGTACGTGCGCAGCTACGGAGGTCGAGATTGCCGAGTCCCGCGCCCCAAGTGCTTGTGGCAGAAAGACCTCCGACGAGACCAATCCGCCCCATGTGATGCGTGTCCGGCGTGACTTTCATAAGTTTCGCGACGTTCTTGATCACCTCCGTGCCTTCTTCGCCGAAAGCCATGACGGCCATGTCGAAGCCGCGCCCATGCGTGAAATCCGCGCAGACCTTTTCGCAGCCCGCCGCATCCTTCGCGCAGATGGTACCGTCGATGCCCCATTTAGCGGCGATGTCCAGACGGAAGTCATGGACATCGCATCCCATGACATAGGCTCCCGCCAACTGCCCGATCCGCGCGGCGAATTGACCGACAATTCCCATGCCGACGACGAGCAGATATTCGCCGATTTCCGGTTGCAACCGCCGAATCGCATTTAGCGATGTCACAACAAGATGGACATAGGCGCCCTCTTCCCATGACACGTTGTCCGGCATGAGGCAACAAAGCTTTTGCGGGACGACGGCATAATTCGCGTGTTGTGCGAAACCTGCCCCCATGCAGGAGACGCGATCGCCGATCTTGAAATCCGTCACGCCTTCGCCAAGCGCGATGACTTCGCCCGCATTCTGGTAGCCAAACGGCATCGCTTTTGTCGGTTTTAAGCTCTTGTCAGGACGTGTTTTCTTCGCTTGTCCAAGCTCCGTTCCAGGGCTGATGAGCGATGCATAAACCTTTACAAGCACGTGGCCTTTCTTCAATTCCGGCATGGGCTGGGAGATGACACAGCCGTGGCCTGTATCGTCCAGCGCGCCAACCAATCGTTGATTCAGCATATTCGTTCCTTATGATGCAAGATGGTTGAGGGTTTGAAATCAAAACAACCTATACTTTACATTAGGAAAAGATGAGTTCAAGAGCGGAAAGGTCATGGAATTGTAACGGAACGGCATTGAGTTGACAAAATTTTCAAGTATATTAGAGGAAGGAGAACGAAAACCATGAAATCAGATGAAGAAACGACCATGCCGAAGAAGACGATTGAGAATGGACTGTTTGTGACGTTTGAAGGGCCGGAAGGCTCCGGAAAATCGACGCAGATAAAAATGCTGGCGGAACGGCTGACCGAGCAGGAATACGAAGTTGTCGTGACGCGGGAGCCTGGCGGCACAATTCTCGGCGAAGAGATTCGTAAGTTGCTCATAGAGTTCCGCGAAGAGGATATCGCGGACGAAGCGGAGCTACTGTTGTTCGGCGCATCCCGTGCACAACATATGCGTCGCAAAATCCTGCCTTGCCTAAAGCGCGGCGGAATCGTTTTGTGCGACCGTTTCGTCGATTCAACGACGGCCTATCAAGGCTATGCCCGCAAGTTGGATTTCGGCTTCATCCAAAATCTGCATGCGTTTTCGTTGTGCGGCCGCTGGCCAGATCTGACGTTTGTTTTGGACATCGACGTCGATACAAGCTACCAGCGGATGCACAAGCGGTATGCGAATTCCGCTCCCGTCAACGACCGGATCGAAGCGGAAAGCCGCGCGTTCCATACCGCTGTGCGGGAAGGATTTCTGGATATCGCGAAGAAAAATCCAGGCCGCGTGAAAGTGATCGACGCGAACCGTCTTCCGGAAATCATCGCGGCGGATCTCTGGTGGGAGGTCTATCATGCCATTGTCTGATTTCAAAGAAGCTTTTCCGTTGCTATGCAGCCGTTTGGAGCAGGCGAAACGGAATGGTCGCACAGGCCAAGCGTATCTGTTTCTTGGCGACGATCCCGTCTTTCTGGAAAAATTCGCTCTGGCATGGGCGCAAACAGCGGCCTGCACGGGGGATACGCCGACGGGCGAGTCCTGCGGTCATTGCCATCCATGCGATCTTTTCCAGCGGAACTGCTATCCGGAATGCCTCTTTCTGCGGCCGCAATCGAAATCGCGGCAAATCACTGTCGAGGCGATGCGACAGTTTGAATACGACATCAATCTGGCGTCGACGCCTGGCCTGCTGAAAATTGGCATAATCGTTGAAGCGGAATGTCTTGGCGAAGAAGCTCAAAACGCTTTTCTGAAGACATTGGAGGAACCGCCGCCGAACACGTTGCTTCTTCTTTTGACGGTAAATTCACGGAAATTGCTGCCGACCATCCGCTCGCGTTGTCAGACAATTTCGTTGTTGCGGAACCGCCAAAGCTACGAACTGGCCGCGCAAAAAGGACTTTTCACCGTTTTGGCGAAGCTGAAGCGCGGCGCAGGAGCGGGAATCGGCCTGAAGACGAGTGCGCGAATCACGGCCATGTTCGCGGAATTGCATAAGGATGCGGAAGCTCTGGCGGAAGAGACGAAAGATCATCGTTGGGACGATACAGAAGACGCACGCATCAAGAAACAGCTTGAAGAAGAATACATTGCGAAAATCGAGGCGGAATATGTCCGCCTGCGCGAATCCATGCTCAGCGCGTTGACGGCGTGGTTTTTGCAGCGTTTTCTCATCTGCCAAGGCGTCAGAAAAGATCTTCTGCCGCATGCAGAAATGCTTGAAGCAGAAGAAGAAATCTTCACCGCTCCACCCAAGCCAGAAGAGGCGGAAGAGGACATCCGTCTGGCAGAAGAGCTGACGTCCTGCATCAAGGCGAATGTCGATGAACGGCTGGCGTTAGACGCCTTCTGCCTGACGGTTTCAGAAAAGAAACCCAAACCTGCCTTTGGCAGAGCTTAAAGCCAAAAGTCAAAAGCTTAAAGCCAAATACAAGTCATTGCAAATCCAGAACTTCCAGAATTTCCAGAATATCCAGTTAATCCAGAACTTCCAGAATATCCAGTTAATCCAGATCTTCCAGAAAAACCATGCCAATCTACGAATACTCCTGCAAAGAATGCGACCATAAATTCAGCCATCTTCACAAACGGCTCGGTGAAGCGGCGCCAAACTGCCCGAAATGCGGTTCCGCCAATGTGAAGAAACTGTTCTCAACCTTCAGCGCCGCAACGGCTTCCGCTTCGTCATCTTGCGCGGCGGCGGATGCCTGTCCGCATGTCCAGGAAGGGCATCACTGCTGCCCAGGCTGCTGCCACCATCATGGTTGAAAACCATAAGGAGACACCATGGAAATCGAAATCATTCTCGGCGATATCACCAAACTCGAAACGGATGCCATCGTCAACGCCGCCAACTGCAGCCTGCTCGGTGGCGGCGGAGTAGATGGCGCGATTCATCGCGCCGCCGGCCCCGCCTTGCTGAAAGAATGCATCAAAATTGGCGGTGGCAGGACAGGCGAGGCCTATCTGACTGGCGCAGGGCGACTTCCCTGCAAATATGTCATCCATACGCCTGGCCCGATCTGGCGTGGCGGCGACCACAACGAGCCGCAACTGTTGGAATCATGCTACGTCAACAGCCTCAAACGAGCCGCCGAAAAACAATGCGTATCCATCGCGTTTCCATGCATTTCCACAGGCGTCTATGGCTATCCGCATGAAGACGCGGCGAAAATCTGCCTGAATGTTCTGCGTAATTACCAAGGCGACTATCCGAAAAAAGCCATCGTCTGTTGCTTTTTGGAAGAAGACAAACTCATCTACGACAGTCTGCTGTAAATCCGCTTTTTGATAACTTCTGAAATATCACGCCATGGCGTGTGCATGAGACATTTTCAAGCTCAATTCAGTGAGTTGACGGCTTTTCATTCGGTGAGTTGATTGCTTGACAGTTCGTCACATGTCAATGTAAAACATGATACAATATGTACTTTTAGTTGTCAATTTATACTTTCTATTGATATGTATATGACTAAGACAACTAAATACAATCAATAAAACACAATACAATAAAACTCAACTTCCTTCATTCAATCCTATATATCAACGGCTTCTTGAACGCTTTGCGTTCAAGAAACATCAAGAAGTAAATTGGCAGATAGGTGATTTTACCGTCTGTTGTGACTTCACCATTTTTACTGACCACCCATGCAGTTGGTATTTTGAATTCCTCCTGGGCCATTAGATTGTCGAGCGCGGCATGTGTTGTGAAACTTTTGCCACTTTTCGCCTCAAGTGGCAAGATATCGCCATTCGCCTCCACAAGAAAATCCACTTCGCCATGTTTCTTGGAATTGTAGTAATAGATAATCTCAAATCCATGGGCGGCAAGTTCTTGTGCCACATAGTTTTCATAGACGGCACCAAAATTCATGTCCATTTCACCCGTTAAGATTTTCATTTGGATACCGTTCATGTATTGAGCACAGAGTAGTCCGATATCATTCATGAATAGTTTAAAAAGATTGGCTTTCCGTGCCAATTCCAACGGTGCTTTCGGTTCATCCACATTATAGACAGGAATGGCGATGCCAGCCTCTTTTAGCCAGATGAAATCCGCTTCCGACCTGTCGAAACGGCCACGATCCGTGGCTTTTTTAAGATAAAACCGCTTGTTATGCTTGTTCAATTCAGACGGAATGAGGGAATAGATGTACCGCAGACGCATTTGCATTTTCTCATCATACTGGGTAACATCACGACGATATTCCCGCATGATGGCTTCCTGTTCTTCATAAACTTGTTGCAAATCATTGGTGTCAATATACTTTTGGACGACGGCAGGCATGCCTCCAGTGACAAGATAGAGCGCAAAATAGCGCATCATCCGATTATGTACGGTTGGATCCGGACTTTGCCGTTTGTCGAAAGCCGTTCGCAGATGGTCAATGATATCATCGCGAACACCATTTGCACGGATAAATTCCTCAAAATCAAGGGGATACATTTGCTTTTCATTCATATATCCAACTGGCACGGAACGGATGCTTTTCAGTTCCACACCCAACAATGAACCACTCAGGATGTAACGATAGCTTCCCTCTTCCACAAGAAATTTGATGAATGTCACCACTTCGGGGCATACTTGTACTTCATCGAAAAAGATAAGCGTCTTCCCTGGAACGAGAGCCGTATTAGCCAGAGCAGAAATGCGCAAAAGGATATCATGCTCATCAACGACATTCTCAAAGATACTACGAGCTTCCGTATTTTTTATAAAGTTAAATTCCACGAACGCCTCGTAATGGGTCTTCGCGAAGGCGCGGACACTGAAAGTCTTTCCGACCTGCCGTGCTCCTGTCAAAAGCAACGCTTTCCGTGATGTGTCTTGATGGAATTTTTCCAGTTCTGTTTCGATTTTCCGCCTAAGCATATTCTTACTCCTTGTCAATAAGAGTATTATAATTGCTTTTGGCGTTTTTTCCAATCAAAATCGGTCCATTTTGGAACATTTTTCCAACTTTTTTGGGGCTAAAATGGAACATTTTTCCAACTTTTTTGGGGCTAAAATGGAACATTTTTCCATGTTTGGAGGCTTGACGAACCAAAATAAGGCGTTGTTATCGCAGGGTGTCATTCACCCATGTCGTCTTTGGTATTTTTCTTGAAAGCGGGATGAATGAAAAGCGTTGTGGCGAATGACGTCCGTGCCTCGTCTGTTTCAAAGAGCGGCATGGGCGAGCCATTGTTTTTCAAGGCATTGATGATCTTGCGGAATCCCGTATTCCTGCCTTCCGTCAAATGAAGTTCTTTGAGGAATTCGCCGATCCGTCGATTACGGTAGCAACGATTGAACACACGATAGCTTTTCAGCCCTTCAATAGAGACCGAACGATCAGCCCCCGGATGGCTCAAGATTTCAATCCTATCAGATAATACACGCACTTCAATTGGTTCGCGCACATCATAGCCCTTGTGATACACCGCATTGGCCAACGCCTCTTCGATGGCAGCATACGGATAATTGAAAAAACGATCGGCTTCCGCACGTTCCGGATGTTTGACAATTATCTCCTCAAGAATACTGTTCCGAATATACAGAAGTGCTTCCCTTAGTTGATTGTGCAATGGACCGCGGAACGTATGCTCCAATATGCTATCACCTCCCGTACCATCAGGAAACTGCACGACATCAATTTGCGCGTATGGGAAAAAGCGTTCAGGCTCGAAACTGAAAAACATCAGCCCCACATTCTTGGGTTTCGTATATTCCGGCAGTGTATTGACAATGTTCATATTGCGGCATAGTTCAACAAAGTCCATATGCTTGGACTCCTCATACAATGAACTGCCGACCTGACGTAAGTACCCTTGAATCAACGTAATGTTCAAATCCGACAACTCAGCCTCATGGTTGATACGATCGTCAAAAGGCACTTTGTTCGCCAAGCTATACAAGTCACGCACCTCTTCTTCCGATGGAATAATCGTACTTGCCATTTTCCGAATAAACGGAATACGGACTTTTTCATCCTTTGCCATGGTCTTTGGTGATTGATAAGGCCGTAGATACCCACCTGGAGCCCAAGCTATAATTATCTTCTTCCCTTCATATTCAACAACTTCAACGATAGGCAGATATTCCGGCTGAATCTTTTTGCATTTATTCAGCATGTCCTTTAAAATGGCATCGACTTTTTCAGCGGGCACCCCGACAGGAGGAAGCAATGGTTTTCCGTTTGACTCCTTCACACCAATAACAAGATATCCGCCGCCCCAGTTATCAATGTCGTTCGCAAAAGCGCAAATAGTCTTCAAGGAAGCTTCAGCATCCCAAGTTTCCTTGAATTCCACTCTTGCCCATTCAACGACATCACCAGAAAGCAATGTTTTTATGTTTGTCGGTACGCTCATAACCACTAATCGAAAGTAATAATGAATAATACAGCCATATTATCCAAAATATAATATCTTCACAAAGCTTAATAAATATAATCCAAACAATTTGTTTTTCTAGTTGACATATTATGAAGACAAAGTCCAACCATCACGGTTTGTTATTCTCTGCCAGAATAAACTTTGACTTGCATGGAGCTCGCCGCAGAACCGATGCCTTCAACTTTTATATGGTTCCCTTTGCCTTTGATGCGAAGATTCGTCTTAACGTCAAATGATTCAACTTGTTTTCCTACAGCATCATAGACACTACATTTGCCATTGGGACGAATCAGAACCTGCTCTTTATCGCGAAGATTAACGGGAAGTTCTATACGGCTTCCGTTGAATTCAACCTTCACGTTTTCAAGCCTAACATCTTGCTTTTCACTGCCAACAACCTGCGGGATGTTGTCGCCTTTATGCAAGCCACGCATATCCGCAAGCGCGACAGAGCATTCGTTGTATATCGGAAGTCCATTGTAGAGAACGATGAAACATTTGACTTTTTTGAAATCAAAACCAGCCTTCGCCTCAGAAAGCGGCAGGCAAAGCGTCCGCCATCCCGTAAAATCAATCGTCTGAATCCAGTCGATGTATTTGCCGTTTTCGTCCCAGAATTGAATCCTTAATTTTTCGCCACCGCCGTCACCGTTCAGGCTCAGCAATATCCTATCGTATGCGGAAAGATCAAGACAATTCGCGAATGTAATTCCCTTCGACGTCCAATCGCCGCCTGCTGAATTCAGCGATTTGAAAAGCACGCCTTTTCCATTGATACTACGTCCTTTCGGCGCCGCCTCAATGGAGGCGAGAGCGCCATTGGCGTGAGTTCCAGAAGCGTCACGTACAAGTGCGCTTCCGCTGACAAATTTGCCATATATATTTCCCGCGCCTTCCGTGAAAACGGCGGGATCAGCGAAATCCATGATGGATTTGCCGACATCCGTACCAACCGTCACAGGAGTATCGCCGACAACATGCGTTAACACAATTACAGCAGGCGCGGATTCATCCGCGCCGTATCTCGCGAAATCGAAATTCTTCTCAAAAGCGGCATCGCCGATGGAGACGAATGACGGCGGCAGTACAGGCATCAGTTCCATATTGCCAAGCATCGTGCGGAGTGCGCCTCTATCGCCACGAAGCATCCTGTAATCCGTCGGTTCCGGCTCAGCAGGTTCTTTGTATTTGAATGTGAAGATCGTTTCACCTCTGAAGATGCATGTCAATTCGCAACGCGCATTGCAATTGCCGCCATCCGCCTTCAATTCAACATGATTCGCGCCTTTTGCAAATGATGGTGGAACGGGCCCTTGGCGGCTCATGATGAGACCGCCGTTGCGTTCGAAAACGTTGATCGTCCCGTCCGCATGCCATTCTGCGTAGTCGTTTGCTTCCAACAGGATAGGCAGCGTCATATCCGTTCCATTCACGCTGATAATTGGATGCTTTAGCGAATCATTATATTCTTTCAACGCCTCGATCGGGCCAACGAGCACATGGCTATCCCGCTTTGGCGGCATGTCATTCAACAGTAGGCTAACTCCAATGACTTCCCCATAGGGATATGGACGATAGAGCGGAGCAGACGCTTGGTATGACCATTTGTAATCGAAATAGCGTTCATCCTCCGCCCTATCGAGAATGAAGCATTTCCATCCCGTGAAATCCAGAACGATATAGTTCTCCCGAACGCTACCTCTGGCCGTTGTGCTGTTGAGCTGCACATTGAGGACACCGCCCTGCCCATCTGCCTTCACCCACACGCATAAAGGCCGCTTATCCAATAGCGAGATCGGCTTGTCGAATTCATAACTGAAACGACAACTCTGAGAGCGTGCATTGGATTTGTTGTCGAACGAAAGATCCATTGCGGCGGTGCCATCAGGTGTCTTTTCAGAGGAAACGGCAATCGCGCCTTCCGCCGAAACCTTTTTGAACGGAATGCCTTCTGTACAATCTGCCATCACAAGATTGTCGGTTGCACCGTGCTTCGCGACGGACGGGAGCGCACGAATGCGCAGAATCGGCGACTGCTTTTCATATGGATTATCGAACGTCTGCCCAAGTGGCGCAACAAGCGTGCCATCTGCATGCAACACAAATGGCCCGGAATAGCTTTGACGGATAATTTTCCACGAATCGCCATCAGGCAGCAGCGCATGGCGCATCTTTCGGTCATAGAGCTCTTCGCAGACATTTTGCGGAAGCAGGCGTTCCTGTTTGATTTTGTCACATAGTCTTATGTAGCGGAGCATCTCATTCATGCGTTTATTGGCATAGTACTGACCATAATCCACTTGAACTGAAATCGGACTGCTTGTGGCCGCTGCCTTGAGGCAGAGGAGCTCCAGTTCATCGGGCGTCGCCGCATTCGTGCTCGGTGACCAGACATGCGCTCTATACCAGCCGACGTCCCCCGTGAACATGTTGTAGGAATGCAGAACAGGAATATAGCCTTTAAATCGCATGGTATAGATGTCGCGACCATAGTACATTGGATCATATGCAGGAGCTCCACGCACGATTGAGTGCCATGAATTGTGTGTATAGAGGTTGTTGCCGCCTGCGAATACAGGCTTGCGAAGACGCGCTTGGAGCGCGTTGACGAAACGGCCTGTGTTACGCCATTTTGGCGGCTGTGGAATCCACTCTTCACCAGCGTCAAAATACACCATATCGGCGGAAGTTTCGTTGAGGACATAGGCCTGCCGTTCAACGATTTCATCGAAAAGCGTGCTTTCGATATCGGGAGCATAGATGCAACCGCCCCAAATGGGCCAGCAGTTCACGATAAGGCCTATCTTCTGGCCCGCCTTGCAGGTCTGGCGGTTGGTTCCTCTAAAGCCGCGTTCACAATTCTGGAAAGTGTTGTCAGTATGTGACTTGTAACGAATAATCTCACCGTTGACATAGAGGTCGCCATCTGTCTCAGGCCAATCTTTCAACGGTCCTTCAACCTCTATGGTGGTCGCCTGTTCATCGAGATCTTTCGTAAGGATTGCGAATTGCTTTTGGAGAAGACGGCTGTCCGCAACTGGCGTGATATGCTTGTCTCGCATGCCGAGTCGTCCGCCCCAACCGACCATGCCCTGCATGGAGTGCAGGCCAAAGAGTAGTCCCGCTGCGTGAATCTTGTCCGCCACGGCCTTGAGGCTCTTCATACCGTTTGGATATGTGCTCTTGTGAGGCTCGTAAGTAGGTGAACTGTCGTACCATCCATCGGTCATTTCGATGCATCCGAATCCACCTTTTGCGAAATCGATGACCTCATCGACATTCTCCTCAGTGACTCGCCCTGCCATCATGTATGAAGCAGTCCGGCCTGGATGTTTTCGTAGCCAGATACCATCTCTTGTAAGATGCGGAAGCCCCTGTTCGATTTCGATATTCTCCGCGCAATCCTCCGCCTCGGCCGACGGCAATGCGGCGAAAGCCACCTTCGCGCCAAGCAGTTTGAACTCACGATAAGCTCTGGCCTGAAAGAACATGCCACCACCGTTTTCTTTTTTAGTCTGTAAATAGGCGTCGATGCCGCTACCCGTCGCCGACGACGCATGCGTGTGATCGTTGCAGGAAAACAGGAACGCGCAAAAATCTCCTTTATGAGCGATGTTCATAAGACCGCCGTGCCGTTCGGTGAGACTTAAACAAATATTGAAGAAAGTCACCTCTGAAACATCGCCGAGATTTTCTCGTATCAAGCTTATTGTAAAATACTTGGGATATGTTTTGACAAACAAGTCCATGAATCGCCGTTCTTCATCGAAAGAGACATGGATATACTCGCCGTCGAAAGTGACATAATCAGGCAGCAAATCTCCCATGGACTGTGAGACAGCTTTGAACATAGTGGTCGTCACGCCAAGCATGTCGTTGCTGTTGCGGAGGTCGATGAGTTCCGTAGCCACTCCCGAACCATGAAAAACCAACCGCATGCTTTCGTTTGCAATGACATAGGATTTTGCCAACTGCTCCTGATACTTGTCCTTTTCGATTTTCATGTCTCCTACCTCAATTTTTGATAGCCGAGCGGCAACCATGCATAATACTATGTGGGATACATCTTTGACATCGGTGTCAAGAATTGTGTTAAATGTCATCCATTCCGACTGTCTGGTTACATTGAGCAACCGTCTCACGATATATCCGCCTGTCTTTAGGTAAATGTAAGCGCCGATGTATCCGCCACTTCCACGTATTTTTCCGCTTATTCGATATCGAATGCCCGGGCCAGGGACGATGGCACTGCCGAGCATCAGGCTTGCCTCACCCTGCCCTACGCCGTTTTCGCTAACGCGGACATACGGCATTCCGTCCTCCTCCATCATCTCCAGTTTGCCTACAAGATAAACATTCAGGCTCCATTTGGACGGCATTTTACTGCCTGCCACTTCCCAAACGCCGTATCCTTTGTCCTCATGCGCAGGCGTCGGTACATCCGTTAGCTTCCTAAAATCACAGGCTTCTTCTAAGATGTTCTGCGCGTATATCATAGAAGCAACAACCATGACGATAAGAACTGCCCGTTTCATTTCAACTCCCTTGCCTACATAAGGAATTTTCCACGTTTACCAGCCTTTGGGATTTCAATTATCTGTCTTTTTCTTTGCATTAAAAAAGAAAACTATTCCAATCACAATCCAGGCAATCAAGCTTATGTATGATTCTTTCCCAAGCGAGCAATTAAACATAGGAATCGGAACAAGAAGCAATACAATAAAAACCAATGACATGATAAAGCCAATGATTCCTGTTCCCATCATACCGATATTACCTTCCAGCTTGGCAAATTTATATGCCGCCAATGATGTGTAACCATATCCGATTGCGGCACCAATGGAAGACATATCCACAATCCATCCCAGTGCAGTCCTTCCCCATAAAGAGCCTATCAAAGCAATCGCAAGGGTGAATTGGATTGCATGCGCAGGGGTCCTGTATTTTTCATGAAGCTCGCCAAACCAGCCTGGAAGAACATTCTCTTTCGACATCGAATAAAGCAGACGGCTGGTCGCCATGTAAAAACCAATGATGCCTGACAGAATGGCTCCAAGCACAGCGATCCCCAGAAAAACCAAGCCTGCTGTTCCCAATAATTGATAACCAGCATGGAACGTTGGAAGGGAAAGCAATCCTTTTAAATTCAGTAAGTCCTTGATATATACATCCCATGAAGGGTATTCTTCTGGTACAACTGCGGCTGTCACCGTATTTAAGAGCACATATACAACCGCACCAAAAAGAATTGACAGCACCATGATGAACTTGGTCTTTCTGGCTGAAAACTTAAATTCTTCCGCTGCTTGCGGAATTGTATCAAATCCTACAAAAGCCCAAGGTGCCACGGCCACAACTGCCAGTATTCCAACTATCGATGAATTCCCTGGATAGAAGCCTGGCGAAAGTTTTTTGAAACTGATGCTGGGATTCAAGATAGCTGCTATGGTAACGACAAGTACCCCTCCCACCAAAGCAAAAACAAGTATCGTCTGAAAGATGCCTGTGAATTTCACTCCACGAATGCTCAAACCAGCAAAAAGAAGCAAAGCCACTACGGCTAGAATAATCTCTCCCAGAAATATGTCATATCCAGCTATATTATAATGGAATCCAATTTGGAACACATTGTTCATCAAATTACGTCCAATCAACGCAAGAGCTGTCGCATTAAGCGGAACAATGGCAAGATAGGAAAGCCCTAAGAACCATGAACATATAAAGGCATGCCTTTTGCCAAAAGCCTGTTGGGTATATGTGAATTCTCCACCTGCTACCGGATACTTGTTGATCATGTAATTGTAGTTGAATGCAATGATGATCATTATGAATGCGGCAACAGCCATGGCTATTGCCGTCCCCAATGGACCTGCATTCCCAAGAAATGTATTTCCAGGCATGACAAACGCACCCCAGCCAATTATACAGCCAAGGGCTAGCGACCAGACATTCAATGGTGACAGCTTTTTCTCGAGTTGAATTTTTTTTCCCATTTATTTAACCACAAAAAAAATATTTATTCACCATGGTTATCTAAAAATATCGTACCAAAATATAACTCTTGAAACGATTTTCTCGCTAGCATTCTTCCTTGCATGAATCAAAACATGATCATGTTCTGTATAACCGTGAAAATCATTACTTCTGTTCCTTTAACACATCGGCGACTGTATAACGGCCGGTGTCTTTGTTTTCGATCAGTTTCTTTTGGAAATCAAGGATTTTAGGCAGAATGCTCTCCGTAGCATACAATGCGGCGATTTCCGTGTATTTTTGGGCCTTCGCGAATTCACCGATGCGGCGAAGCGCGTCGATGTAGGCGAGATAATTGTCGCCGGTCGTTCGGGCGGTGGCATCACGTTCCATATAAAGCTCCATCTGGCGGATGGCGAGTTTTCGGTATTCGTCCGATTTCTGCTTGTTTTTCAGATCGTCCATGAACCATGCGGCTTTCATATAGAGCATAAAGGAGGCGAAGGACGGGGCGTTGTCGGCAATTTCAATTTCGGCGGCGCGTGCGAAGAGCGCGGCGGTATCGTCAAAATTGAGCGGCTTGCTGAGAACGGCTGTGATTTTCTCGCGTTTGCGTTCTTTGCCGATGTCCGGCCAGCAATAGTTACATTTTTTACACACTTGAATCTGGTATTTCAACGTATCACGCTTTTCGGGCGCGGGACGGAGGTCA
>JAEEGJ010012321.1_pt1 | contig 21226 bp, 18 predicted proteins | sample 8958761 | NCBI WGS metagenome assembly JAEEGJ01 (sample SAMN16246546, study PRJNA631951) | gut metagenome | biome: gut microbiome; feature: rumen; material: RS-attached | host: Bos | place: Iran: Karaj | collected 2018-10
TCTAGTGCCCGCTTCCCGAGCGAAGTACCTGTCATTCCGAGCGAAGGAATCCATGATTGCTACGACCGGCTTTTTCGACGGTGTCCACCTCGGACACCGTCTCGTGATAGAGAGACTCGTCTCCCTCGCGCATGAGCGCGGAGACGAGTCCCTCGCCGTCACCTTCTGGCCGCACCCCCGGGCTGTCCTGCAGGACGATGCCCGCGAACTCCGCCTCCTCTCCTCGCTCGAAGAAAAGAAGGCCCTGTTGAAGGGCCTCGGCATCGACCGGATCGAAGTCCTCGACTTCACCCGTGCCTTCGCCGCCCTCACCGCACGCGACTACCTCCGCCTCCTCCACGACCGCTTCTCCGTCAGCCTCCTGCTCGCCGGCTATGACAATCGGTTGGGCTCCGACCGTCTCACCGCGCCCACCCTTCGGCCCATTGCCGAAGACCTGGGGATGGAACTGGTCGAACTCCCTCCGCTTTCAATCCAGGCGCAGCCGCAGGCGGATGCGGGACATCTTGAAATCTCATCGACCATCATCCGCCGTGCCCTTGAAGAGGGACGGGTCGAGGAGGCGAATGCCATGTTGGGGTACCGATATGGTTTGCGGGGCGCGGTCGTCGCCGGTAACCGCCTCGGGAGAACCATCGGCTTCCCGACGGCGAACATGCAGTTGTACGAGCCCCTGAAACTGGTGCCTGGCAGGGGAGTGTATGTAGTTGATGTAGAGGTGCTTGGACGGCAATTCCGGGGCATGACGAACATCGGGACACGCCCCACCGTGGGCGGTGTCACTACGTCCATCGAAACCCACATCCTGGACTTCGACGAAGACATCTACGGTCTTCCGCTCCAACTCCGCTTTCTCCGTCGTCTCCGCGACGAAATCCATTTTCCCTCGCTGGACGCCCTGAAAGCCCAACTCGCCCTCGACCGCGCCGCCTGCCGATAGCCTAAGGACGCTTCGGGACGAAGTTCACGAGGCCGACGCCGGTGAAGACGAGGAGGGTGGCCGCCACTTTCAAGGCCGTGAGGTGGTCAAGGCCCAGGGCGAGGGCGATGACCATGGCGATGACAGGTTGGACGTAGGTGTACATGCACACGACCACGGGGCGGAGGCGCTTCTGGCCGATGGGGATGAGGAAATAGGCGATGAAGGTGGCGCAGATGACCACGAAGAGGATGTGTCCCAGCACACTGCCGGAGACGGCCCCGAGGTTGGAAGCCCGGAAGGCTCCGAAGGAGAAGGGGAGGGCGAACAGGGAGGAGAAGAGGAACATCCACTTCATGAAGGTCACGACCGTATAACGCTGCAGGAGCGGTTTGAAAATGCCTACGTAGGAGGCGAAGAACAGCGAGTTCGCAATCATCCCGAGGATGCCCCAGATGGAGGTGGAATCGGCCCCGGAGCGCAGTGAGACGCAGTTGAAGATAAGGATGAGCACGCCCGCGAGACTCAGGGCGATGCCCGCGACGCCGCTCCAGGTGATCCGCTCCTTGATGACGACGGCCGATATGAGGAGGGTCATGATGGGACTCAGGGTCGCGATGATGGACGCGTCGATGGCCGTGGTCTGGGTGATGGCGAACAGGAACGAGAGTTGGGTCATGAACAGGCCCAGGAACGAGGCGACGGCCACCTTCCACAGGTCCTCCTTCCGCACCTGGTCGCGGGGATCCGTGAAGAGCGACCAGATCCAGAACAGCGCCGTCGCTCCGAAGGAACGCAGGCAGAAGAGCGCCATCGGCGTGACGTTCCCGTCCACGGCGATGCTCCGGCAACTGATGATGTTGAAGCCGAAGATGGCGTAGGCCGTAAAACAGGCCAGGTTCCCTGCAAGTGCACCGTTCTTTTCCATGCCCAACTGTCGAAAACGGCGCAAAGGTAGCGATAAAATCTTACCCGGAGCGGGTTTTCTGAAAATAATTGTTATCTTTGCATCCAGACAAGGGCGGCGACCGTGGTTCGGTCGTCGGCCGCTTTTTAGTCATGCCGGAAAACCCGGCCGTGGCGAAATTAAAACTAATAAACGATAACTATGGCAATTGAGTACATGACCCAGGCGGGTTACGACAAACTCAAGAAGGACCTGGCCGAAGCCCTGGCCCAGCGTCCGGTGATCTCCGCAGCGATTGCGGAGGCGAGGGAGAAGGGCGACCTCTCCGAGAATGCGGAATACGATGCTGCGCGCGACGCGCAGGGCCTCCTGGAGGTCAAGATCGCCCGTCTCAAGGAGAAGGTGGCGAACGCCCGCGTGATCGACGAGTCCAAACTCTCGGCGGACACCGTCCAACTCCTCTCGAAGGTGGAAGTGGAGAACCTGGCCAACAAGATGAAGATGCGCTTCCAGGTGGTGGGAGAGTCCGAGGCGGACTTCTCCAAGGGTCTCCTGTCTGCATCCACCCCCATCGGCAAGGCCCTCATGGGCCACGCCAAAGGCGAAGTCGTGGAGGCGAAGGTCCCCAGCGGCATCATGAAGTTCAAGATCCTTGACATTTCCCTGTAACATGGCTACCATCTTCACCCGGATCGCCAACGGCGAAATCCCTTCCTACAAGTGCGCGGAGAACGAGGACTTCTACGCCTTCCTGGACATCGCCCCGATGGCCAAGGGCCACACCCTCGTCATCCCCAAGCATGTGGAGGACGACTATATCTTCCATCTGGACGAGAAGACCTATGCGGGCCTGACGGCGTTCGCCCGCGAGGTCGCCGTCGCCATCGGCAAGGCCGTTCCGTGCAAGCGGGTGGGCGTCGCCGTGCTCGGCATGGAAGTCCCCCACACGCACATCCACCTCATTCCGCTCCAGACCGAGGCCGACATGGACTTCCGCAAGCCCAAACTCACCCTCGCCCCGGAGGAGATGGGACAGATCGCCGATGCCATCCTTGCCGCTTATGAAAACCGTTAAGATCCTCGCCGCCAGCGCGGTGGCCCTCCTTCTCGCGGCCTGTGGCCCGAAGACCGTCATCGACGGAACCCTCCAGGACAAGGCCGATGCCCCTGTGATCGTCAAACTCCTGGATGTCAACCGGTACCAGGTCCTGGACACCGTCCGGACGAATGCCGCCGGCGCCTTCTCCTTCAAGCCCGAGATCAAGGAGAACTGCCCGGAATTCATCTATCTGTTCTATGGGGACAAGAAGATCGCCTCGCTCCTGCTGAAGCAGGGCGACCATGTGAAGGTGACCGCCGATACCCTGGGCAACTACTCCGTCGAGGGCTCCGAGGAATCCCTCCTTCTCCAGGAGGTCGAGGGTGACTATGCGCAGTTCCTCATCGACATGAACCGGCTCTCCTCCGACCCGGATGCGACTGCGGAACTCAGCCGCCGGTATGTCGATTACTACCGCCGCAGCGTCCGCTACGTGATGGAGCACTCCAAGTCCCTGACCTCCGTGCCGGTCCTTTTCCAGCGGGTGAACGACGGCCTGGCCGTATTCGACCAGCCTACGGACGGAATCATCTTCGGCAGCATCTGCGACTCCCTCAAGACCGTGTATCCGGAGTCCCGGTACGTGAAGGCCCTGGAGAATGAGGCCACGCGCCGCACGAACATCCTCCAGATCAACAACCGCCTCCAGGAGGCCGAGCGCGTCGGATACTTCGACATCGACCTTCCCACGATTTCGGGCGCCAATGCCAAACTATCGGACGCGATGGGCTCCAAGGTCGTGATGCTCTACTTCTGGGCGACGACCGACGAGCAGAAACTCTTCAACATGGACACCCTGGTCCCGATCTACAACGAGTTCCACGGCCGCGGCTTCGAGATTTACGCGGTCTCCCTGGATATCGACAAGAGCGCCTGGGCCTCCGTGGTGAAGGCGCAGCAACTCCCGTGGGTCAATGTCTGTGACACGCGGGGCAACCAGTCGCCGTTCATCAGTCTCTACGGCCTCTCCACGCTTCCGACGGCCTTCTTCCTGGTCGATGGGGACATGGATCCGAACGCCGCCGTCCAGGACGCGGCGGGGATGCGGCGGTATCTGCAGGCGAAACTGCGATAGACTCCGGGTCAGAAGAGTTTCTTGCGCGAGACGGTCGCAACGAAATCTTTCAGGTAGAACGGTTCGAAGTACGCTACGTCTTCGAACCGTTTTTGCGTGTAGGCGGCATCGGCGAGAGGGGCCATGGCCATCGCGGTGGGGAAGGCTTCGGCGAAGAAGGCGTTCGGGGAGGGGAGCACCTCGCGGCACTTGAGGGCGCCGTCGCCGATGAAAAGGACGGGGCCTTCGGCAAGCCGGTCGGCGAAACTGTCGGGGCCGACGATGACGGGGGCCGTCTCCGTGAGTTGGCGGCCGTCAGGGGTGAAGACGGCGGCGTACACCTCCATGCGGCGGGCGTCCACCATCGGGACGATGGCCCGGCAGCCGGCCGGGACGACGCCGAGCCGGTGCGCTTCGCTCACGAGAACGTCCAGCGTGCCGGCGGAAAGGAGCGGGATCCCGGCGCCGAAGCAGAGTCCCTTCGCCGTGGAAACGCCCACCCGGAGTCCCGTGTAGGAGCCCGGTCCCTTGCCTACGCAAACGGCGTCCAGGTCCTTGACCGTCAATTCCTTTTCGTCCAGGATCTCCTTGACGGAAGGGGCCGTGAGTGCGGCTTGCATACGGGGTTCTCCGCATACGCGGAAGGCCGTCACGACGCCGTCCTCCGCCAGGGCGGTGGACAGTTGGGCGGTCGATGTTTCGATGAGGAGGATGCGCGCCATGCTATTGCTTGAAGAAGAAGGATTTCAGGTAAGGGAACACCAGGTAGCACAGGTCCCGGAGGGTCGTATAGACGATGGACTGGTCCAGCGTCTCGGGATTCACCAGATGGAATTTCAGGTTCACCGTCTCGAAGAGGACGATGAAAAGGCCGATGACCAGGGCATTCACCGCCAGGGCGAACACGAGGCCGAGCGTCTTGTCCAGCCAGCCGAGCATCGCCAGTTCCAGCACTTTTGTCAGCAGTTTTGCGACGAGGAGCACGACCAGGCTGATGGCGACGAGGATCAGGAAGAAGGACACGACGTTCAGGGTGGTTTCGGAGAGATCCAGGTAGGGTTTGAGCCACGTGCAGACGAGTCCGGAGAACCGGAAGGCGGCCCAGACACTGAGGACGACGCCCGCCAGCGCGAGGGCCTGTTCGAGAAAACCTTTTGATATTCCGCGAATTATCCCCGGGATGAAGCAAATGAGCAGGATGATGTCCAGTGTTGCCATTGTCCTATAAAATGATTATCTTTGCACCCTTAAATAAGGGTGATTGCAAAATTAGGCAAAAAATATGACATTCAAAGAATACAAGGGTCTTGATTTGGTATCGACGGGAAACGCGATCCTGGAAAGATGGCTCGCGAATCACGCCTTCGAGAAGTCGCTGGAAGTCCGCGAGGGCTGTCCGGAGTTCGTGTTCTTCGAAGGCCCGCCGTCCGCCAACGGCATGCCCGGCATCCATCACGTGATGGCGCGTTCCATCAAGGATGCCATCTGCCGTTACAAGACCCAGACCGGATACCAGGTGAAGCGCCGCGCCGGCTGGGACACCCACGGTCTCCCGGTGGAACTCGCCGTGGAAAAGAAACTCGGCATCACCAAGGCCGATATCGGCACCAAGATATCCGTCGAAGATTACAACGCCGCCTGCCGCAAGGAGGTGATGAAATACACCAAGGAGTGGGAGGTTCTCACCCAGCGCATCGGTTACTGGGTCGATATGGACGACCCGTACATCACCTATGACAACCGCTACATCGAGACGCTCTGGTATCTCCTGAAGGACATCTATGACAAGGGCCTCCTGTACAAGGGCTATACCATCCAGCCGTATTCCCCGACGGACGGTACGGGCCTGAGTTCCCACGAACTCAACCAGCCCGGCTGCTACCGCGACGTGACGGACACTACCGCCACCGCCCAGTTCGAAGTGGTCAAGGACGGCAAATCCCAGCCGCTCTTCGGTACGGAGACCTTCCCGGTGTACATCCTGGCCTGGACCACGACCCCGTGGACCCTTCCGTCCAACACCGCCCTCTGCGTGGGCCCGAACATCGACTATGTCCGCATCCTGTCCTTCAACCCCTACACCGGCGCCCCGGCCATCTACGTGCTGGCGGAGGCCCTCGTAGGTGCCTGGTTCAATCCCAAGGGGGCCGACGTCCCCATGGAATCGTACCAGAAGGGTGACAAGGTCGTTCCCTGGAAGCGCCTCGACGGCAGTTTCAAGGGGACGGACCTCGTGGGCATCCGCTACAAGCAACTCATCCCCTGGTTCAAGCCGGACGGCGACGCCTTCCGCGTGATCCCGGGCGACTACGTGACCACCGAGGACGGTACCGGCATCGTGCATATCGCCCCTACCTTCGGTGCAGATGACAAGCGCGTTGCGGCGGCCTCCGGCATCGCGGGCATCATGCCCGTGGACCGTGACGGCAACCCGCAGGCGCAGGTGGACCGCCAGGGCCGCTTCTTCCGCCTGGAGGACATGGACCCGGCCTATGCCGCCACCGTGGACGGGACTTATGGACCGTACTCCGGCCGCTACGTGAAGTCCGACTACCTGGATTATTTCGAGCACAAGAACGAGGAAACCACCCTGGACGTGGACCTGTGCCTGATGCTTAAGGCAGGCGGCTCCCTGTTCAAGATGCAGAAGCATGTGCACAGTTACCCGCACAGTTGGCGGACGGACCGCCCGGTCCTGTACTATCCGCTGGACTCCTGGTTCATCAAGGCGACCGCCGTGAAGGACGAGATGGTGGCCCTGAACAAGCAGATCCGCTGGAAGCCGGAATCCACCGGCACCGGCCGTTTCGGCCAGTGGCTGGAGAACATCCAGGACTGGAACCTCTCCCGCAGCCGTTTCTGGGGCACCCCGCTCCCGATCTGGCGCACGGAGGACGGCCGGGAAGAGAAGTGCATCGGCTCCGCCGCGGAACTGTACCAGGAACTTGACAAGGCCGTCGCTGCCGGTATCATGAAGTCCAATCCGCTGAGGGACAATGGCTTCGATCCGGCCGACATGAGCCTTGAGAACTACGGGAAGATCGACCTGCACCGTCCCTTCGTGGACGGGATGTTCCTCGTTTCCGATTCCGGAAAGAAGATGGTCCGCGAGAGCGACCTCATCGACGTGTGGTTCGATTCCGGTGCGATGCCGTACGCGCAGGAAGGCCTCCGCGGCCTGCACAACGGCCGCTTCGGCGTCACCGCCGACTTCATCGCCGAAGGCGTCGACCAGACCCGCGGCTGGTTCTACACCCTGCACGCCATCCATACGATGGTGAGCGGTACGCCGGCCTTCAAGCGCGTGATTTCCAACGGGTTGGTGCTGGACAAGAACGGCAACAAGATGAGCAAGCGCCTCGGCAACGCCGTGGATCCGTTCTACGCGATGGACCGCTACGGCGCCGACGCCCTCCGCTGGTACATGCTCACGAACGCCGAGCCTTGGGACAACCTCAAGTTCGACGAGAACGGGGTGGACGAAGTGCGCCGCAAGTTCTTCGGCACCCTCTACAACACCTACTCCTTCTTTGCGCTGTATGCGAACATCGAGGGCTGGACGCCCGGCGACGGTGCCAGGATGGTAGAGGTGGACGGGAACATGGTCGAGGTGGCCGAAGACCGCCAGGCCCGTCCCGAAATCGACCGCTGGATCACCTCCAAACTGAATACGCTCATCCGCGAGGTGAAGGCCGCGTATGAGGATTACGACGTGAAGACCGCCGGCCGCCTCATCGAGACCTTCGTGTGCGACCACGTGTCCAACTGGTACGTCCGCCTGAACCGCGCCCGGTTCTGGAACGGCGACAAGCAGGCTTTCGAGACGCTGTACGATGTCCTGATGAACGTCGCCATCCTCTCCGCCCCCATCGCGCCCTTCTTCATGGACCAGTTATACCTGGACCTCGGGGGGACGCAGGAATCCGTCCACTATGTGCTGATGCCGGAAGCCGATGCCTCCGTCATCGACCCGGAACTCGAGCAGCGGATGGAACTCGCGCAGCAGGCCACGTCCATGGTGCTCGCCCTCCGCAAGAAGGTGGGCATCCCCGTGCGCCAGCCGCTCGCGAAGATGCTCGTCCCCGTGATGTCCGATGTCGTCCGAGCCCGCCTGGAAGCCGTCAAGGACCTGATTCTCACGGAAGTGAACGTGAAGGAGATGGAGTTCGTGACCGATACCACGGGCATCCTTACCAAGAAGATCAAACCCAATTTCAAGACCCTCGGAAAGGTGTATGGCGCCCGGATGAAGGAAATCGCCGCCGCGTTCGGCACGCTGGACCAGGCTACGATCACCGGCATCCAGAACGCCGAGACCGCCGGTGCGGCCTACACGCTTGCCCTCCCGGGCGGTGACGTAGTCCTCAACCCCGGTGACTACCAGATCTCCTCCGAGGATATGCCGGGCTGGCTCGTCGCCTCCGAAGGGGCATTGACAGTCGCCCTCGATGTGGAACTCACCGACGCCCTGCGCCGCGAAGGCGTGGCCCGTGAACTGGTGAACCGCATCCAGAACCTCCGCAAGACCGCCGGCTTCGAGGTCACCGACCGCATCGACACCGTGGTCTATGCCGATTCCGCCGACATCGCCGCCGCCCTGGAGGACTTCGGCGAGTGGATTGGCGCCCAGACCCTCTCCCGCAGCGTTTCGCTGGCTCCGGCTTCGGCCGCCGGCGACGACGCCCGTGAGGTGGAGTGGACCGAGGGAACCATTTGCATTGCAGTAAAACGTTAATGAAAGATACGATGGAAGAGAACACCAAAACCCGTTATTCTGACGAGGAACTCGAGGAGTTCCGCGGCATTATCAACGAAATGCTTGACAAGGCCCGTGCAGAATACGCCACCCTCCGCAAGGTCATCATGAACGCCGGAGGAAACGACATCCTGGACACCGCTCCGACCTTCAAGACGGTCGAGGATGACGGCGCTTTCCAGTTGTCCAAGGAGGAAGCGAGCGCTCTCGCCCAGCGCCAGTACAAGTTCATCCAGAACCTCGAGGCCGCCCTCGTGCGCATCGAGAACAAGACCTACGGCGTATGCCGCGTCACCGGGAAACTGATCCCGAAGGAGCGCCTCCGCCTCGTTCCGCACGCCACCCTCACCGTGGAGGCGAAGGAAATGCTGGCCAAGCAGGGAAAGAACTGATTGCCCTTTTATGCGCGTCATGCGGCTGAGCAAGGGCAAACGGCTGCTGATCCTCGGCGCCGTCCTCGTGGTCATCGACCAGGTCATCAAGGTCCTGGTGAAGACCACTATGTCCATCGGGCAGTCCATCACGGTCTTCCCCGACTGGTTCCAGATCCTGTTCATCGAGAACAAGGGAATGGCCTTCGGCATGTCCTTCGGCGGGGTCTTGGGGAAGTACGCCCTGACGGCCTTCCGCATCGTGCTGTTCGGGTTCCTGACGTGGTGGATTTCCAGGCTGCTGAAGCGGGGGACGGACGGTGCGGTCCTGCGTGACGGGAAGCCCGACACGCGGCCGGCGGTACCCACGGGAGTGTTGGTCGGCCTGACTCTGATCACGGCCGGAGCGCTGGGGAACATCATCGACTGCCTGTTTTACGGGCTGGTGTTCACGGAGTCCGCACCGGGGCTGGTCGCTACCTGGGGACACTACGCGCCCTTCATGCAGGGCAAGGTCGTGGACATGTTCTACTTCCCTTTGTGGACCTGGCCCGACTGGGTCCCGCTCGTGGGAGGTGACATCTTCTTCGAGCCGGTTTTCAATTTCGCGGACAGTTGCGTCACGGTAGGCGCCATCTACCTGATCCTGTTCCAGTGGAAGTTTTTCTCGAAGGAAGATTGATTATTTGCAGATTTTTCCGCATCTTTATAAAGTCGATGGAGGTGTGGCCGAGTGGTCGATGGCGGCAGTCTTGAAAACTGTTGGGCGGCAACGTCCCGGGGGTTCGAATCCCTCCGCCTCCGCAAAACGGAAAAGGGCTGACTCTGAGAGTCGGCTCTTTTTTGTTTGTGAAGAGGGTGATTTTGAAGAGATTATTCGTATATTTGGGAGAAAGGAGGATGGACGGATGAATATCAAGTTTACCATTGACCCGCACGGTGCCGAGTTGCAAAGCCTTCGGCTCGGGGAGCGGGAGTATCTGTGGCAGGGAGATCCTGCCTACTGGGGGAGGCGTGCGCCGATCCTGTTTCCCATTGTCGGAAAGGTGGCGGGGGATACCCTGCGCGTCGATGGGCAGGCCTATGGGATGAAGCAGCATGGGTTTGCCCGGGATTCGGCGTTTTTGCCGGTCCCGGATCCTGCCGGAGAACGCTATGTCATGGTGGGCGACGGCCGCCGGGAGAATTATCCCTACCGGTACGCATTGGCTGTGACGTATCGGGCCGAAGGGGAGAGGCTTTATTGTGAGTGGGAGGTCGAGAACCGGGACGGGCGCGATATCCATTTCCAGATCGGTGCCCATCCGGCGTTCAATCTGCCGGATTTTCATCCGGAAGATCCCGTCCACGGTTATATGGAGTGCTATGATGCCGAGGGGAACGCTGTGGTTCCTGAACTGACACATTATCTGATAAACGGCTTGCGGGTCCCGTTCGACGCGCCGAGGCCGTTGCCGGTTGAAGGAACGCGGCTGCCCATCACCAACGGCTGTTTCGATGCCGATGCGTTCCTGGTGGAAGGCTCGCAGGTGGCGAGCGTCGCCCTGCTGGACAAGCAGGGGAGGAAAGTGCTTACAGTCGGTTGCGGGCAGGCCCAGGCCTTCGGCCTTTGGGCGCCTGCGAAGCCCGGATGCCCCTTCGTCTGCCTTGAACCCTGGTGCGGCATTACGGATACCGCGGGCTTCGACGGCGACATCTCCCAGCGGGAACTGGACCACCGGCTCGCTCCCGGGGAGAAGTACCGGTTTACGTACTGGATCGATCTCCGGTAGGATGGGGGATTCCGGCGCATGCCCGGAATGAAGGAAGACTCAAACAACCCAAAATATGGACATACAACTTCTTCCCGCCTTGAATGGCGACTGCATCCTGGTGGAGCATGCACCGGGCCATTATTTCCTGATCGATGGCGGTTATGTGGACACGTACAAGAAATATCTGTCGCCGAAGTTGCGGGCGATTGCAGCCGAGGGCGGCGTGATCGATGTGCTGGTGGTGACGCACATCGACGAGGACCACATTTCGGGGATCAACAAGATGATGGACGGTCATTTGCCCATCCCCGTGGGCGAGATCTGGTACAACGGGTATCGGCATATCCAGTCCAATGCGCCTGTGTCTGAAGAGAGGGAACGGGTCATCCATCACGAAATCCTGAAAGAAGCGGAACCGGATCCCCCGCCGATGATGATGCCTTGCAGTGTAAGACAAGGTTGCTCGCTGTCCATGATGATCAATATGCAGGAAATCCCTTGGAATGTTCCGGCCCAGGGTGGCGTGATGAAGGCGCCGTTGTCGTACCGGGTCGGGGAGTCCATGGTCCATTTCCTCTCGCCGAACCAGGACGATATCGCCAGCCTGGAGAACTTTTGGCGGCAGAGCCTGGTGAAGGATAACCTGTTGGAACGGGCCCATAGCGAAGAGTACTGGGACGATGCCTTCGAGTTCGGCATGAGCAAGCATGAGCAGGGATTCCGGGAGCATGTGCCTGCCAGCAACATGGATATGATGCGGAAGGAGATGATCATTGTGTCACAGGTGGAGGAAGCGCTTTCAAAACCTTACGAACCGGACTCGTCCGCGCCCAACGGCAGTTCGATTTCCTTCGTGCTGGAATCCGGAAACACCCGGGTCCTTTTCCTGGGCGATGCCCATTCGGAGACCGTCGTGGAATCCCTGCAGGCGCTGTATGGGGCGGAGAACAAGCCGTATCACTTCGACGCGGTCAAGTTGGCGCACCATGGGAGTTTCCACAACAACTCGCCCAAACTGCTCGACCTGATCACCTCGGACAAATGGCTGGTCTCCACCAACGGCTACAAGTTCGAGCATCCCGAACTGCCCACCCTCGCCCACATCGTTTCGCGGTGTAAGGACAGCAAGTTGTATTTCAACTACGACTTGAAGGTGTGCGATGTCCTGCGGAAGGATATCGCCCGTGGGAAGTACGGTTATGAAGTCATCACGCCGGAATCAGGTGCCGGAATCGGGATCGAGGTGGGAGAGAAGGAGGATGGCGCCGACACCGTCGTCCCCGAATGCAAAGATGGTACAGATAAGCCCCAAAATGAATAAGATATCGCAGATTTTTCGTACCTTTGCATGATTTATTCAGGACTTATTGATGGAAAGCATTAGAATCTGTGTGATCGGCCTCGGCTATGTCGGCCTGCCGCTGGCCCGTCTCTTTTCGACGAAGTACCCGACGATCGGGTTTGACATGAACCAGAAAAGGGTTGATGCATTGATGGAGGGGCACGATGCGACCCTGGAAGTCAGTGATGAACTGCTCCAGGAAGCCATTTCCAAGAATGGCTTTGTCTGTACCTCGGACATCGAAAAGATAAAAAACTGCAATTTCTACGTGGTAGCGGTGCCGACGCCGGTGGATGAGAACAACCGGCCGGATCTGAAACCGCTCCAGGGCGCAAGCGAAACGGTGGGCAAGGTCATCTCCAAGGGGGATGTCGTCGTGTATGAGAGTACCGTCTATCCGGGCGTTACCGAAGAAGAGTGCCTGCCCGTGGTGGAACGTGTTTCCGGACTGAAATTCAACGTGGATTTCTTTGCCGGGTACAGCCCCGAGCGCATCAATCCGGGCGACAAGACCCATACGGTGGAGAAGATCAAGAAGGTGACTTCCGGTTCCACGCCCGAGATCGCCGACCTGGTGGACGGGGTGTACAATTCCGTGCTGCTGAATGGGACGCACAAGGCGCCAAGCATCAAGGTGGCGGAGGCTTCCAAGATCATCGAGAACAGCCAGCGTGACGTGAACATCGCCTTCATGAATGAATTGGCCAAGATCTTCAACGCGATGGGCATCGATACCCACGACGTGATCGAAGCCGCTTCCAGCAAGTGGAACTTCATCAAACTCAGCCCCGGTCTCGTCGGCGGCCACTGCATCAGCGTGGACCCGTATTACCTCATCCAGAAGGCGCAGGTCTATGGCGTGCTGCCCCGGATCATGCACGCTTCCAGGCGGTTGAACGACGGCATGGGCGCTTACGTCGCGAACCAGACCATCAAGTGCATGAACAAGAAAGGCGTGCTGGTCAAGGATGCCAGGATCCTGATCCTGGGCATCACTTTCAAGGAGAACTGCCCCGACATCCGCAACACCAAGGTGGTCGATATCTACCATACCCTGACCGAGTATTCCTCCGACATCACCATCTTCGACCCCTGGGCCGACAAGGCGCATGTCAAGCACGAGTATGGCATCGACGTCGTGAATGAACTCCCGGCCGGCGCTTCTTTCGACGCCTGCATCCTCGCCGTCGCCCACAACGAATTCCTCGGGCTGGACGTCCGCTCCCTGGTCCGTCCCGGCGGCGTCATCTATGACGTGAAAGGCATCCTCCCGCGGGAAATCATCGACGGAAGGCTCTAGGAGACTTCAGATTGACTGAAAGGGTCCGTGCCAGGCTTGCCTGGCGCGGACTTTTCCGTTTTGTGTTTCCGGGTTTTATTCACTACCTTTGCGAAGATACTCCCCGTATCATCCCAAAACAAACTTAACAAATACCCTAACGCTATGTCCAAAATTTCAATGACCGCCGAGGGATTGAAAGTCCCGGACGATATCACCATCCCGTTCATCATGGGAGACGGTATCGGAAAAGAGATCATGCCGGTGTGCCAGGCTGTGGTGGATGCCGCCGTCCGGCAGGCTTACAACGACAACAGGCACATCGAATGGCTGGAAATGCCCGCTGGCCAGGATGCCTTCAAGCAGCACGGTTCGTACCTCCCCGACGAGACCGTCGCCGCATTCCGGCAGTACCTGGTCGGCCTGAAGGGCCCGCTCAACACACCGTCCGGTCGCGGCGTGCGCTCGCTGAGCATCATGCTGCGCCAGGCACTCGACCTGTATGCCTGCCAGCGACCGTTCCGCTATTTCTATGGCGTCACCTCGCCCATGAAGTATCCGGAAAGGATCGACCTGTGCGTGTTCCGGGAGAGCACCGAAGATGTCTATGCCGGCATCGAATGGCCCTTCGGTTCCGAGAAGGGCAACCGATTCGGCGACTTCCTGCGGAACGAACTGCAGGAAGAGAAAGTCCGTTTCCCCGAAACGACCGCTTACGGCGTGAAGCCCGTATCCAAGGAGGGGACCGAGCGGATCCTCCGGTGTGCCGTCGAGTATGCAATCAGCCATAACAGGAGAAGTGTCACGCTGGTCCACAACGGCAATATCATGAAATATACGGAGGGCGCCTTCGTGAACTGGGCCTATGATGTGGCCGAGCGCGAATACGGAACCTATCTGTCGTCGGGCCGCCTGCTGCTCACCGCCGTCACTTGCGATGCATTCCTGCAGAACGCGATCCTGCACCCGGAAGAATATGGCGTCGTCGTCACGTCCAACCTGAACGGCGACTACATCTCCGACGTCTTTGCCGCCCAGGTGGGCGGTGTCGGCATGTCCCCGGGCGGGAACATCAACTTCGAGACCGGTCACGCCATTTTCGAGGCCACGCACGGTGTTGCCTCCGACATCGCCGGCCGTAACGTCGCCAATCCCTGCTCCTTGATCCTGGCTGCCTCGATGATGCTGGAGTATCTGGGCTGGAAGGAGGCGTCCGACCTCATCGTCATCGCGTTGGAGCGCACGCTGCGCCAGGGAATTACGACGGCCGATATCACGGAATCCTTCAAGCACACTTCCTGTGTGGGGACGAAGGAATTCGGCGATGCGGTCGTGTCGATGATGAAGGCCGGCTCGCGCTTCGGCATCCGGTAAGAGACCGGAATCACCGGCGGATGCCGGAAATACAAGGTTAGTAGTAGCGTTTTTCCATGAACAAAGAATATCTGGTTTATAAATTGGCCGACAAGGTCAAGGTCACCAGCCGTATCGACAGCGCGCTGTTCCAGCGCTATGGCGTGAAGCGGGGGCTCCGGAACGAAGACGGGTCCGGCGTCCTGGTGGGATTGACCAACATCGGCAATGTCGTCGGCTATGAGCGGCAGGAGGATGGCCATCTGAAGCCTGTCGAGGGCCGGCTGTACTATCGGGGCTATGAACTGAAGGAAATCACCCGTCCGGTCCTGGAGGAGGGGAGGCGGTTTGGTTATGAAGAGACCGCGTACCTGCTGCTTTCGGGTGACCTTCCCGACCAGGAGGAACTTGAATCCTTCTCCGAACTGTTGAATTCCAGGATGGCATTGGACCATCGGTCGCTGGTGCATATCATCGACCTGGAAGGCTCCAACATCATGAACATCCTCTCCCGCTGCGTGTTGGAGATGTACACCTTCGACCCGACCCCGGACGATGGCTCCCGGGACAACCAAATGCGCCAGGCCGTGGACCTGATCGCGAAATTCCCGACCATCATCGCGTACGCATACAACTGTTATCGGCACTCCGTGCAGGGGAAGGGACTCCACATCCGGCATCCCAAGGAGGGCCTCTCGCTCGCGGAAAACTTCCTCTGGATGCTCCGGGGCGAATATACGCCCATGGAAGCCCGGATGCTCGACCTCCTGATGATCACCCAGGCCGAGCATGGCGGCGGTAACAACTCCACCTTCACCGTCCGGGTGACCAGTTCCACCCAGACGGACATCTACTCATCCATCGCGGCGGGCATCGGTTCCCTGAAGGGGCGCCTTCACGGCGGCGCCAACATGATGGTTGCCGATATGTTCCGCTATCTGCGGAGGACGATCAAGAACTGGGAGGATGTCGAGGAAATTGACCAGCACTTGCTGCGGATGCTGCGCGGTGAAGCGTATGACGGCTCGGGACTCATCTACGGTCTGGGCCATGCGGTCTATACGCTCAGCGATCCCCGGGCGATGACCCTGAAGCGGATGGCCGGGGAACTGGCGCACGAGAAGGGCTTCGAGCGGGAATTCGAGTTCCTGAAGCGGATCGAGGACCGCGGGGTCTCCTGCATCCAGCAGGTGCACGGGAAAGACCGGCCGATCTGCGCGAATCTGGACTTCTATTCCGGCTTCATCTACGAGATGATCGGCATTCCCCTGGAACTCTACACCCCCATCTTCGCGATGTCCCGCATCGTCGGCTGGTGTGCGCACCGCCTGGAAGAGTTGAATTTCGAAGACCGGCGGATCATCCGGCCCGCGTATATCCATGTGGGCGGGGAAAGGAAGTATAAACCGATCGGGCGTCGATAGACTGATTGTCAATTCAGGGGCGGCTGTATGAAAAATCGCTATAACTAACGGATTATTCGTTAATTATAGCGATTTATCGGCGGTGAGGAAGGGATTCGAACCCCCGGTACGCGCAAACGTACACCTGTTTTCGAGGCAGGCTCCTTCAACCACTCGGACACCTCACCGGTTGGGAGTGCAAATTTACGATTAAAATTTCAATTTGCAACCCCTATGACACTACTTGAACCACTCGGTGATGTGATTCTTCGCGTAGAGGTAGTAAACGACGAGTCCGATCCAACTGGTGCAGAGCACGAGGACGGCGCAGATGACCTTTCCGATGACGGAGATGGGTTTCTTGAGGATGTCGATGACGGCGAGGACGGCAAGGACGACACCGACGATGTAGATGATGGATCCCATGGGCTTGGTTTGTTAAGTGTTAAACGTTCTTTCCGTCAAAAATAAGAAATTGTCGCGTCAAATGCAAACACATTTTTCCGATCTTGGCGGTTTAGTCCCCGGCCTTGCGGCGCACGATCTTCCAGCCGATGGCGGCGACGAGGATGGACATCAGGGGGGAGATGAGGTTGAAGAAGCAGAAAGGTGCGTAGGTGAGCGTCGGGACGGAGAGGATGGTGGCCTGCGTCATGCCGCAGGAGGACCAGGGGAAGAGCGGCGAGGTGACGGTGGCGGAGTCCTCGACACTGCGGCTCAGGAGCCGCTCTTCGTAGCCGCGGTCGCGGAATGTTTCGCCGAAGATATTGGAGGTCAGGAGGATGGACAGGTACTGGTCCGAGACGATGCCGTTCAGGGTGGTACCCGTGACGACGGTCGATGCGACCAGCCCGGTGCGCGTGCGGGTGAAAGGGTTCAGCAGTTGGGCCAGGCGGGCGATCATGCCGCTGGCCTGCATGCAGGCGCCGAAGCACATCGCGCAGAGGATCAGGAACACGGTGTTGAGCATGCCCAGCATGCCGCGCGTGGCCAGGAGGCCGTCCACTTCGGGATGGCCCGTTGACAGGGACAGCGTATTATAGATACTTTCGACCGTACCGGCGAGGAGGATGCGGGCGCGGGAGCCCTCGGTGACGCCGGCGCCGATGCCTGCGATGATGTCGCTCTGGAAGATGAGGGCGGCGATGGCTGCGGCAAGGACGGAGACAGCGAGCACCGGGAGGGCAGGCATCCGTCGCCAGATGAGCAGGATCGTGATGGCCGGGACGAGGAACAGCCAGGGGGTGATATGGAACTTATCGGCCAGGACCGTAGTGTACATGTCAATCTGCGCGGCATCGGTTCCCGAGTGCGAAAGGCCGAGGACCGTGAAGACGATGAGGGTGATGACGATGGACGGTACCGTCGTGAAGAACATGTACCGGATGTGCGTGAAGAGAGGGACCTTGTTGACGGAGGAGGCCATCACGGTCGTGTCCGAGAGCGGGGAGATCTTGTCGCCGAAGTAGGCGCCGGAGATGATGGCGCCGGCAATCATCCCGTCGGAGAATCCTTCGGCCTTGCCGATGCCCAGCAGGGCCACGCCGATGGTGGCGATGGTAGTCCACGAACTGCCGGTCATGACCGAGACGACGGCGCAGATGACGCAGGCCGTGAGGAGGAACACTTTGGGGTTGATGAGTTGCACGCCGTAATAGATGAAGGCGGGGACGATGCCGCTCATGGTCCAGGTGCCCGATACGCCGCCGATGAGGAAAAGGATGAGGGTCGCGCCGGCGATGTCGCTGAAATTCTGTTTGATAGCGGCCTCGAAGTCCTTCCAGGGCGTCTTGAATGCAAGGGTGGCGATGAGGACGGCCACGCCGGCCGAAGCGAGCAGGGCCACCTGGCTGGCTCCGAGGATGGAGTCGGCGCCGAAGATGCCGATGTTCACGGCCAGCAGCGCCACGAGGACGAGGACCGGGATGAGGGAGAGGAGGGTCTTCGGAAGGGGATGCTTCATCGTTGTCCGTTTTATATGGGCGCAAAGATACGAAAATTTGCGTATCTTTGAGGATATGAAAAAAGGATTGACCGTTTTGTGCGCGTTCCTGGTGGGGGTTGCCGCCTTGGCGCAGGAGTATGGGGTCGTGAATATTTCCGTTTGCAATGTGCGACTGACACCGGACTATGACGCCGTGATGGATTCCCAGGCGCTCCTGGGAACGCCGGTGCATATCCTCCAGCGCAGCGAGAAGAACGACTGGCCCGAGATCCAGTCACCGGACGACTATACGGGCTGGGTCCATAAGGACGCCATCACTCCGCTCTCCTATGAAGCATACCATGCCTGGAATGCCGCGCCCAAGGTCATCGTGACGGCGCACATGGGCGTGGTCCTGGACCGCCCCTCTTCGCGGGGCGCTACCGTTTCGGATGTCGTCGGAGGCGACCGCCTGAAGGATCTGGGGCGAGCGGGCCGTTATTATCGCGTAGGTTTTCCAGACGGGCGCATCGGCTATCTGCACCGCAGTCTCGGCAAGCCGGAAGCCGCTTGGCGGAAGGAACTGAGGTCCGAGCCGTCGGACATTATTGCTACGGCATTGACGATGAACGGATTCCCGTATGTCTGGGCAGGGATGTCCTCCCACGGGATGGACTGCAGCGGCTTTGTCCGTACCGTCCTTTTCATGCACGACATCATCATCCCGCGGAACGCTTCACAGCAGGCGAAAGTGGGGGAGCGCATCTATGGGTTGGACGACCTGCAGCCGGGGGACCTCGTCTTTTTCGGCCGGAAGGATGCGGCCGCCCCGAAGGTATCCCATGTCGGGTTCTATATCGGCGAAGGACGCTTCATCCATTCGCTGGGACTGGTAAAGATCGGCAGTTTCCTTCCTGAGGATCCGCTGTACGACGCCTACAATACGGGCCGCTACCTGTTCGGCGGCCGGGTACTTCCTTTTATCGACCGGCAGGACGGATTGAATACCACCTTGACGAATCCTTATTATCTCGAGTAAGCCCATGAAACAGAATCGACGAGACTTTCTCCGCATCGCGGGCCTTGCGGCCGTGGGTGCAGGCCTGGCCATCGGTTGCGGCACCCGGAAGCGTCCGGAAGAAGCTCCGGAGAAGGAGCCCCAGGACGTGGAACCGGAGCCCAAACCGGCCGGCCCGCGGCGGATGCAACTTCACTTCTATCCCTACGAATTGCAGTTGAAACATACCTTCACGGTATCATCCTATAGCCGAACGACGACGCCAGGTGTCCAGGTGAAGATTGACTATCAAGGCTATACGGGTTATGGCGAGGCCTCCATGCCTCCCTATCTGGGGCAGAGCGTGGAGTCCGTGACGGCATTCCTGCAGAAGGTGAACCTCGAACAGTTCGCGGATCCTTTCTGCCTGGAAGATATCCTCACGTATGTGGACAGTTTGTCACCGGGAGACAGCGCCGCGAAGGCGGCCGTGGACATTGCGCTGCATGACCTGGTGGGCAAGATGCTGGGTGCCCCCTGGTACAGGATCTGGGGGTATGACCCCGCCAAGGCGCCCTCGACGACTTTCACCATCGGCATCGATACTCCCGAGGTCATGAAGGAAAAGACCCTGGAATGCGCCGGACAGTTCAACATCCTGAAAGTCAAGCTGGGAACGGATCGGGACAAGGAACTGATCCAGACCATTCGTTCGGTGACCGACCTTCCCCTCGCCGTGGATGTGAACCAGGGCTGGGGCGACCGCTTCCAGGCCTTGGACATGATCTACTGGCTCAAGGAACAGGGCATCGTCATGGTGGAGCAGCCCCTCGTGATCGACCGTTACGACGACCAGGCCTGGCTCTTCGAACGCAGTCCGCTCCCGCTTTTTGCCGATGAGTCCATCCAGCGTCTCCCGGATGTCCGCCGGATGCACGGACTCTTCTCCGGCATCAACATCAAGCTCATGAAATGCACCGGTCTCCGCGAGGCGCATAAGATGGTTGACCTGGCCCGTGCCCTGGACATGCAGGTCATGCTCGGCTGCATGACCGAAACCTCCTGCGCCGTCTCCGCCGCCGCCCAGCTCTCCCCGGCCGTGGATTTTGCCGACCTGGACGGTAACCTCCTGATCTCCAACGATCTCTTCAGCGGCGTCACCGTCGTGGATGGCAAACTCACCCTTCCCTCCGCCCCCGGTATCGGCATCCTCCCTTTGAACGCCTGAATGCGGCGCTGATAAGCTAACTTCTTGATTGATTAATCGTTACTTCGCGGTCTATGTCCCTTTTGGAACATAGACCGCTTGTCAACCGTCTGATTGTCAGGCTTTTAAGCTTCGGTCTTTGTCCTTTTCGGGACACAGACGTGTGCTCAACCTGCTGAAAGACAGGACATTAGGCTGTAGTCTGTGTCCCAAAAGGGACATAGACCACAAGCAAACGCTATGAAAATCACAGCATTACGTTTCATAAAAAAACGGACTATCCGAAAGGACAGTCCGTTTTTGTCAGGTAGAGTGTTGCTTAGAACACGTCCGGTTCGTTGTTCTGCTCGGGGGCGGCGTCCTCGAAGCGGGGCTTGCTGGGGGCGTTGCCGCCCTGCTGGCCCTGACGGTTGTCGCGGCGCGGGCCACGGTCGCCTTCGCGACGTCCGCCCTCGCGGCGCTCACCGTCCCGACGGCCGTTCTCACGGCGCTCACCGCCATTGTTGCGGTTGCCTTCGCGGCGGTCACCCTCGCGGCGCGGTCCGCGCTCACGCTTGGGCTCGACATAACCTTCGGGCTTCTCGGTGAGAGCGCGCATGGAAAGGCGCATCTTGCCGGTCTTGGCATCGATCTCGAGGAGCTTCACGTCCACTTCGTCGCCCACTTTCAGGACATCCTCGACCTTCTCGGTCTTGGTCCAGGCGATCTCGCTCACGTGCAGGAGGCCTTCCTTGCCCGGGAGGATCTCGATGAAGGCACCGAACTCCAGGATGGAGACGACCTTTCCGTGATAGACCTGACCGGCCTCCGGAACGGCGCAGATGCCCTTGATGCGCTCGAGGGTGGCATCCATGGCGGCCT
>JAEEGJ010012324.1_pt1 | contig 21224 bp, 16 predicted proteins | sample 8958761 | NCBI WGS metagenome assembly JAEEGJ01 (sample SAMN16246546, study PRJNA631951) | gut metagenome | biome: gut microbiome; feature: rumen; material: RS-attached | host: Bos | place: Iran: Karaj | collected 2018-10
TCCGAGGGCATGAGCTACGGCATGATGATTGCCGTGCAGACCAACCACAAGGAACAGTTCGACAAGCTCTGGAAATGGGCCAAGAAGCACATGTGGAAGGACCCCTCCACGGGTGGCTCCGGCTATTTTGCCTGGCAGGCTAACCGCGACGGTTCCGTGCGTGACTGGGGCAACGCTCCCGATGGCGAAATCTACTTCATGATGTCGCTCCTGTTTGCGGCCCACCGCTGGAACGACGAAGGCTACATGAAGGACGCACAGTCCATCCTGAAGGCCTGCTGGAAAGGCAATGGCCAGTCCCTGTACAGCGAACAGTCCTTTATCGCGACCTTCCAGCCGTCTGACGGCAACAACACCTGGGGTGACGCCTCTTACAGTTTGCCCGCATTCGTGGACCTGTTCAGCCGCTGGTCGACTACCAACACCGACAAGTGGAAAAAGGCGACGAAGGCCACCCGCGACCATATCTACAATTCCGCAAACCCGCAGTCGGGCCTGTGCAGCGACTACAGCAACTTTGACGGAACGCCGCACTACGCCTTTAGCGACAATTCTACGAAGTACGCGTTTGATGCCATCCGTTGCCCCATGAACTACGGCATGGACAACTACCTGTTCGGCGTGGATATGGAGCGCCAGACGAAAATCGCGAAGGTCATCACGGACTTCTTCGAGAGGGACGGCTACAGGCACGGCCACTTCAACTGGGACGGCACTAGCGGATACGGTGAATTCACTATCGGCCAGGCCGGTGCGAATGCCGTGGCGACCTACGCGCTGCTGGAAGAGGAAGACTACAAGGATTTGGTGAAGAAGGTGCTGCAGAAGGCCTGGGATTCCAAGCCCATCGTCGGTAGCCAGCGTTACTACGACGGCCTGGTCCACTACCTCGCCATGCTCCATCTCACCGGCAACTTCAAGATTTGGAAGGAAAAGCCCGAGATCGAGAAAAAGACGGCAGAGGGTGAATACAACGGCGTAAGTTATGAAAACGACACCACGTTCCACGCGTTTGAATCGTGCAAGCTCTACGAGGTGGCGGTGACTGCGAAGAAGGCTGCTCCGGGTCCGGACACTTCGCTTGTCGAACCAGATGCAATCGCAAATACACTTAACTTTAATACTGACATAAAGATACGTGCACATGCAAATTCGATCTTTATCGAGAATGCGCCTGCCGGTTCTAACTTCACGGTTACCGATCTCAGTGGTCGCGTGCTGATGAAGTCGAGGACGCAGTCTGCGATGCACGAGGTGCGCGTTGAAAACAGGGGAGCACTGTTCGTGATTGTCGGTAACAGGGCGTACAAAGTCATGAAATAATTTTTCGTGACCGCGTGTTTTTGCTTCGGGATGAACGTAATGTTCGTCCCGAAATTTTTTATTTTTGTGTGGTTGATTTTTTGATTATTTGATAGGCAAAGAAGATGTTCAAAATTGGTTTTGATAACGAAGCGTACCTCAAGACGCAGTCCGAAAAAATTGCCGAGCGCATTGCGAAGTTCGGCGGAAAACTTTACCTGGAATTTGGCGGAAAACTGTTCGATGACCATCACGCATCCCGCGTGCTGCCTGGCTTTGCGCCCGACAGTAAGATTCGCATGCTCGAAAAGCTCAAGGACAAGGCCGAAGTGATTATCGCCATCAATGCGGGCGATATCGAGAAGAACAAGGTCCGCGGCGACCTCGGCATTACCTACGATCAGGACGTGCTCCGCCTGATTGACGCGTTCCGCGGTTATGGCCTCTACGTGAGCTCTGTGGTGCTGACCCGCTGGCAGGAACAGCCGAGTGCCGTTGCCTACCAGAAGAAGCTGGAAGGACTGGGACTCAAGGTTTACCGCCACTACCCGATTGCGGGCTACCCGAGCAATATTCCTTTGGTTGTAAGCGACGACGGTTACGGCAAGAATGAATTTGTCGAAACTACCCGCGAACTCGTCGTGGTGACGGCTCCCGGCCCCGGGAGTGGAAAGATGGCCGTGTGCCTCTCGCAGATTTATCACGAGAACAAGCGCGGCGTGAAGGCCGGTTACGCGAAGTTTGAAACGTTCCCGATTTGGAACATTCCGCTCAAGCATCCGGTGAACCTCGCGTACGAGGCGGCCACCGCCGACCTGAACGACGTGAACATGATTGACCCGTTCCATCTGGAAGCTTACGGACAAACTACCATCAACTATAACCGTGATGTGGAAATTTTCCCAGTGTTGAACGCGCTGTTTACGCGCATCTTGGGTGAATCTCCGTACAAGAGCCCCACGGACATGGGCGTGAACATGGCGGGCAACTGCATTATCAACGATGCCGCCGTTTGCGAAGCTGCCAAGCAGGAAATTATCCGCCGCTACTACAACACGCTTTGCGATGTGCGCAAGGGCAATGCGGAAAAGGACCAGATTTACAAGCAGGAACTCATCATGGAACAGGCGCAGATTAGCACTGCCGACCGTCCCGTGATTGCTGCTGCAGTGGAACGCGCGCAGTTGACCGAAGGTCCTGCGGTTGCCATCGAGCTGAACGACGGTGCCATTATCTCGGCGAAGACCTCTTCGCTGTTGGGTGCATCCTCTGCCATGCTGCTCGATGCGCTCAAGCATCTCGCGAAGATTCCCGACGAAGTGCGCCTGCTTTCGCCGATGGTCATCGAGCCGATTCAGAACCTCAAGACGAAGCAGTTGGGCCACAAGAACCCGCGCTTGCACATGGACGAGGCTCTCGTTGCGCTCTCTGTCTGTGCCCTCACGGACTACAACGCGAAAATCGCCCTCGAGAAGTTGCCGGAACTCCGCCACTGCGAAGTGCATTCCAGCGTCATCCTTTCTCAGGTGGATGTGGGTGTGTTCCGCAGGCTGGGCGTAAATCTCACGACTGAACCAAACTATCAGTCCGGCAACCTTTACCACGGGTAAAAAAACTGTCTAAGCGTCGCATAGCGGCGTTCTCGCCCTAACTCGCCGTACTTAGTACGGCTTCGGGGCTGCGGCCTTGCTCTGCTTGCTTATTCAGTTTTTTAGTAACTAATGTTAGATTTCGGTAAGAGAAAAAGCCCGCGAGCAATCGCGGGTTTTCTTATTTAATTGTCTGCAAAAGCGAATCCAGCCGGTGGGTGAGCTGCTTTGCGCCCAGGTAACTCAAATGGTCGGAGTCGTACGCCATTTCGCTGGTGTAGTCGTGTAAACCCCATTTGTTCTCGTCCATCAAGATGACGCCCATTGCGGAAATCCTGTCAAAGATTTTCTTTGCTACGGATTTTGTCGGCCCGTATGGACCGCACGTTCCTGTTTCTGCATATCCGGGATTTACGGGGAATACTAGTGCGATAACCTTGACGCCTGCTGCGTTTGCCATTCCTACGACATGTTCGAACACTGAAAAATTGCCTTGCATCAGGTCGTTTTCGTATTGCATCTCGGTGGAATCGTTTATCATAACGGCTTTACCCCATTTTTTGGATGGCATAGTGAAATCCTCGCGGTAGGGGAGGGTATTGGTGTTTGCCAGAGTGGGGGCGTCAATAACGGCGTCGATAAATCCATCGGGAATATTGTCTTTCCAGAAATTGTGGCTCTCATCGTAATGGAATCCGGTGTTAGTGCCGTATATGTCAACCCAGTCCTGTGCGGGGTAACGCCAGAACATGTTGGGCGTGGTTTCGATAACGATGTACTTTAGGTTCTTTATGTGGTTTAGGGCGTAGTTGTGGAGTAGGTAATCCGTACCGAAAAAGTCTCCGCCGGAATAGCCGAAATTCAGCATGGTTTCCGATTTCATTTCTGAGGGCATTAGGCCCAGGAGTGTCCTTGAACTCCCGAAGGCGACTACGGTAATGGAATCCTTCTGTGTCCAGAAGAGTTCCATTTTCGTTCGCAGCTCGTAAGCGCTAATTTTCGCATCTTCCCTGTAGTATATTCCCGCGCTATCCAGGTTCAAGATGGATTTGTCCGTTAGGAAGGTCTTGTTCTTTGACCACAGGCAGGGGTGCCATAGTTCTTCGCCGCTTGCCAGTTCCGTAATGGAACTGTCTGCCGTATTGATGTAGACTATGTGGGTGTGCGCTCCATTGTTGTTGGCGAGCGTTGCGATAATTCCGTCTCCGGCCCATTCCGTGTGGTCGAAGGTATACCTGTCTGGGGCGGGGATGCTCTGGACAAGTTTCCCGGTACTGTCTGCGATCAGGAGCGCTTCGTGTGGCCGGTACGATTTGCCGGTGAATTCCTGACCGAGGTTCCCGCCGAAATCAAGAAATGCGGTATGGTTTGTTCCGTCCTTGGAAAGCGATACGTTGCAAACCTGGTCGCCCCCGTACCATACGGTGTCGCGGGCCGGTGTGCTGTTCCCGCTAGTGATGCGGGCTCTAAAGAGCTTGGACCCGGTAACGGAAAGACCACCGTCGTTGCTGATTCCTCCGTGGTATGCTCCGTCGAAAAGTTTTTGCGGTGTACCGAATTTCCCGCCCGTAAAGGGAACTGTCCAGGTGCTGCGCGAAAAGAAATCGCTTTCTTCTTGGTTATTGCCCGCGTCCGTAACATAGGTTATAGTCGTGTCGCCGTTGCTGAGCACGCGCCAGCGGGGGATGGCGGCACTTTCTACGTCTAGCCTTATGGCGGGTTCTTCCGGATGGATTATGCTGCGTACGTATACGGAGGATGTTCCGCTCTGGCCTTCGATTTTCGCGCAGAAGGCTACCCAGTTGCCGTCAGGCGATATGTCCGGATGGTAGGCGTCCAGGGTGTCCTTGATCTCGCGTACCAACGCGGGTGTGCTGGAATAATCGATGATTGCCAGGTTTCCCGTGACGTCGTTGCGGAACAGCAGTTTTGACTTCGACCTCCCGGTAAGGGACTTCAGTGTAGCGGAGTTTGCCAAGATGGTGATGGGGCTTTCGCTCAGTTCTCCTTCGCGGTCTATCCAGGATGGGTTGGGGATTGCTCCGTAGGCAAGACGGAATCCGATGTAGTCCGCCTTGTTGGAAGATGTGACCAGGTAGATATCCCCTCTGGAATAGGAATTGATGGAATTGCTTTCGTTTCTGTAGCTACCGCCTTTTACGACGCGTTCCCCGACGCCACCGCCATCGGGTGCGCCCAGGAAATCGGTTACAGAGGTGTCGCGGAAAAGGCCGAGCCAGTCGTTCACCCATTCCTTGACGTTGCCTTCCATGTCGCATATGCCGGCGCTGTTCGCGATGGAGGTACAGACTTCCTGGATTTTATAGTCGGAATTATCGGCGTTCCAGCTTTTCGTGGGTTTCCAGCCCTGAAGGGCTGCCAGCATCCATTCCGCTTCGGTGGGCAGGCGGTAGGCTTCCGCTTCCGGGTGGAATGCGAGCCCGTTCAGGTTTATGCAATGGTGGTCCTTGTCGAACGTGGTTTCGTTGTAGGTATAGGCGGTATCCTTTTTGTCTGCTTTGCTACGGGCATTGGCATAAAGGATTGCATCGTAGTATGTAACGTTTGTTGCGGGGAAATCCCTGTTTTTGCAGTCAATCTGCAAATCCATTAGGCTGTTGAATTCGGAGCAGGTGGTCTCGTGCTTGGCTATAGTGACGTCGTAGTCGAACTTTACCTTCATTTTCGGGCGTTCGTTTGCCTTGGCCTCGTCGCTGTTTGTCCCTACGTAGGCTTCGATGCCCGTCGAATGGAGCGTGACCATGTTTGTGAGGGAGTCTGTTTCGCTACTGATGTCGGCGTAGGCTTCTAATGATACAGAGTTGGAGCAACTGCAAAGAAGGAATAATGATAGTATTAGAAAAAGTGCAGTCATTATGAATCTCCAACTATGGATGAAAATAGCAAAAAAGACCGCGATCTGGGTCGCGGTCTTCTTTAATGTTTGGGTCTGGGTAGCTTTGTAGTGTGCTTACTTGACGGAAGCGGTCAAGAGCTTCGTAATCGCAGCGACGTATTCAGCCGGGTTCGGGAGCGGAGAGCCTTCGGCAAGCAGAGCCTGACCGTAGAGGGCCTTCGGCCAGTCACCCAAATCTTCCTTCGCATCGGCTTTCTTCTTGAGCATTTCGCAAATCGGGTGCGTCGGGTTGATTTCCAGGATGCGCTTGCTCTTCGGCAAGTTCTTCTGGCCCATCGCTTTCATCATGCGTTCCATCTGGGCGCTCATGGCGTCTTCGCTGGTCACGAGGCAGCAGGGGCTGTCTTTGAGGCGGCTAGACACGCGGACTTCCTTGATGTCTTCGTCCAAGACCTTCTGCAGGTTTTCGCAGAGGCCCTTGAAGATCCCCTTGTTAGCTTCTTCGGCCTTCTTTTCATCTTCGGTCTTTTCGAAGTCCACGTCACCGCGGGCGATGTCGTGGAACTTCTTGTCGCCGAATTCCTGGAGGCTAGACATCATGAATTCATCGATGCCGTCGCTCATGAGCAACACTTCGTAACCCTTGGCCTTGAAGGCTTCGAGCATCGGGTTAGACTTCACGGCGTTCTTGTCGCCGATGAGGTAGTAGATTTCCTTCTGGCCTTCGGGCATGCGCTTCACGTATTCGTCGAGGCCCACGAGAGCGTCGCCTTCGGTCTTGGTGCTTTCGAAACGGAGCAACTTCTTGAGTTCGTCAAGATGTTCCCAGTTCATGTAGAAGCCTTCCTTCAGGACCATGCCGAGTTCACGCCACCAGGCGTTATATTTAGCGGCATCCTTGTCGGCCATGTTCTGCAAGGTATCGAGCACCTTCTTAATCACGTGCTTACGGATGTTGGTGATAATCTTGTTGTTCTGCAAGATTTCACGGGACACGTTCAGCGGCAGGTCTTCGCTATCGACCACGCCGCGCACAAAGCGCAGCCAAGGCGGCAGCAGGTCCTTGCAGTCGTCCATGATAAAGACTTTCTTCACGTAGAGCTTGAGGCCGTGCAATGCGTCGTTGTGCCAGATGTTGAACGGAGCCTTAGACGGAATGTAGACCAAGCTCCAGAATTCCTGGGAACCTTCGGCGTGGCTGTGGCTCCAGGCGGCCGGTTCATCGGCTTCGTGGCTGATGACGTTGTAGAAATCCTTGTACTGTTCTTCGGTGACTTCCTTTTCGCTCTGGCGCCACAAGGCCTGCTTTTCGTTCAGGCGTTCTTCGGGCTTTTCTTCGAGTTCGCCTTTGTCGTTCTTGGTGGCTTCGGGGTGGAAGTAGATGCCGTAGCTCACGAAGCCGCTGTACTTCTGCACGATGTCCTTGATTTTCCATTCGCTGGCAAAGTCTTCGGCGTCTTCGTCGTCCTTGAGGTAAAGCGTAATCTTGGTGCCCACCTTGTCGAGCGGGGCTTCGGAAATCTCGAAGTCGCCGGTGCCTTCGGAGGCCCACAGGTAACCCTGCGTTTCGCCGGCCTTGAGCGTCAACACTTCGACCTTCTTCGCGACCATGAACACGGAGTAGAAACCCACACCGAACTGGCCAATTAGATCGACGCTGCCCTTGTCGCCTTCCTTCAAGTTCTTGATGAAATTCTTGGTGCCGCTACGGGCGATGGTACCCAGGCAGTTGATCAAGTCTTCCTTGTTCATGCCGATACCGTTGTCTTCCACAACGATGCGCTTGCCTTCCTTATTCACCGAGATGTCGATGCGGAGCTGAGTGCCCATCGGGAGCAGGTCGGCGTTCGAGAGCGAGAGGAAACGACGCTTGTCGAGTGCATCCGCCGCGTTCGAAACGAGTTCGCGGAGGAAGATTTCCTTGTTGCTGTAAAGGGAATTGATCATCAAGTTCAGCATGTCGCGAACTTCGGTCTGGAACTCCATCTTTTCTGTAGCCATTTTTCGTCCTTTTGTTAAAAATTTAAGCGGTCACGGCCGTCAAAGTGTTTCAAAATGAAACAAATTGGCGGTCCCGCCTTGTTTTCGCTATAGAAGATGCAATAACCGTGCCAAAAACTTAATGGCTTGGAGCAAGAAAAAAAGCGCTCCGTCAGGAACGCCTCTTAATGCTTTTTGCCTGTTTTATTTTAGGTATATGCTGTGCCCGCCGTCCAGCATCAGGATGACGGGGAGTGCCGGTGCGGCGAAGGTTTTGCCTTCAAGGTTCCCGCTCTTTAGCAGCTGGCCGTTGAGACTGAATGCCTTGTATTGGGCGTTAGGCTTGGCGCCTGCAATCTGGTAGCGGTTCTGTCCGAGTTTCGCAAAGCCAATCTTCGCTTGCGGGAGTCCTGGGGGTGCGAACGGAATGGCGGTCGTGCTAGAATCCGCTGGGAACTTGATGTCCGGGCACGTGTTCAGTGTATCGAGAAGGATGGTGAACTCGCCGGCAACGGCTGCAAGTGCAAGTGGCATGTCGACCATGTCGACGTCCTTCCCGCCGTTTCTTCCTCTCTGCTCGGGCGGGTTGAATACACAGCCGCCGTAACCGAATTCCTTGCAATAAAATCTCTGGCACAATTCAAATACGTGTGTCACGAGGGAATCGGCCTGTTCCGCCGTGCCCTTGAATACGCCCGCCTTCTGCAGGCGCGGGAACTCGTCCTTGTACACGTCTTTGTGCTTCACGGTGAAAAGTGAATCTATTCGTGAATTCTCGTCATCGGAGTAGGTGACTCGTGCGACCTTGACCACCTTCTCGGTGACAATCACGATCATGGTGGAGTCCAGTTCGGACCTGTAGACCCAAGCGGTATCGGTGCTGGAGGCGTTCTTGACCGCGGGCTCGCGCTGGCTCATCTTGGAGAGGTCCAGGTAGTCGCCTTCAAACAGGTAGAGCGCTGTCGCCGGGTAGCCCATGTAGATGTCGGTGCTGCCGCCTCCGCCCTGATGGTGGGTGACGCTGCATTCCGCCGCATGTAGGCTTGCGGCTCCGATGCCAGCGGCAAACGCGCCGGCAAATAGAAATGTGGTGAATTTCATTTTCTTTTCTCCTTTTTAACCTTCATAAGGAAAATAATAAAAAATTCAGGGAAAAGGAGCGGGGATGTAAAAATGGCGTCTGTGGACGAAGAAAATAGACCGATTTTTGTTGCTAATTGCGATGTGTTTATTTATATTTACGAAGACGCGTTTTTTTTTCAGGCGGAGGCCTAATGAAGAAAATTCTGACTATTCTTGTCGCTATTACGGTCGCACAGACCTTTGCTGAGGATCGCTGCATTGAACTCTGCTCGTCATGCCTGAATGGCGATTCAACCCCAGCGTGCACTAAGGTTGAAAAACTTTGCAAATGTAATGCAATGCTCGAAGGGCTTCAGCAAGAACTTGCCACCTCGAACACGACTCCCATGGACTCTGTGGCACCCGCAGTTCCTGATTCTGTTGATGCCGATACTATGCAGGCGAACCAGGCTGCCCTTGACACAGATGCCCAGCAAGCCGACTCGCTTGCCAAAGTAGATTCCTCCGATCAAAACGACTCGGCTGTCGCGATCACTGCACCTCAAGATTCTCAAATGGTTGAGAACACGACTGACGCTGTTGTTGCAGAGAAAGAAAAGGTGGAAGAAAAGAAAGGCAGGATTTTCTATTTTGGTCTTTCCCTTGGCTTTGAACAGTTCCAAGAAAAGACCGTTGCCAATTACGAGGTCGAAGCACCCTATGCGTTTTACGACCACTTGGGCGCAAATCTGGGATTTTTCTTGCGCTGGTATTTCTATCGCGCGGGTAGTTTCCAATTAGGCCTGAATGCAGTCTACCATCACGGGTACTACGATATTGAAGAATCAGATTTTAGGATTGGTGGGGAACGATACTACTACAGCCATGATGTGAGCATAAATTACCACAGCATTATGGCTGAAATTCCACTAACCTTCCGCTTCGGCATACCCTTTGTATTGAGCCCTTATCTTAGCCTGGATATACACGTCCGTAAACCTATTTATGCATGGATTGATTACGATGTTGATGTGTCCATGAGGCTGGGTGATTATTATGAATACAGCAATCGTGATTACGATTACGACGATTACGGAACTTCCAATGGTGCGTTCGCTGAAAGTGACTGGGAATTCCTGGGCTACCTCGGATTCGGTATAGAATTTACAAGGCATGTTTCTATTCAGTGGCAGATGCTTCTGATAAACGCGGTCACTAACATTTCTGAACCCATTAATTACGAATTGCTGGTGGATACCTGGCGCATTAACCTCGATATTGCGTTTTAAGGAGGATGTATGATGGTTGCCAAAATGACAAAGTCTATCTGGATTGGGAGCCTTGCGCTGGCGGCATCCTTGTTCTTTACGGCGTGTAGCGACGAGAGCCCGTTCTCAAAGGCTGAAGACGATCTGGATGAAATAAAATACGATGCCAATAACGACTTTGATGACGATGACGAAACGAGCGAGGCCTACAGATGCTACTACGGCGAAAGTTACCACTCGGATTCATGGTGCTGCAATAACTATGGATACAGATGTAGTTATGTCTCGAGTAGTTCCGGTTATCGTTCTAGTTCCAGTTCAAAAACCGGATCCGATTACGATGATGATGTGGCATCCTTCCTTTATAGGGATTTTTCCGTCGAAATAGACTTGACCTGGTTCAAGCAACTTACGGATAACTGGGAAAAACAAAACTCGCATAAGGGTGACTACAGCGATGGAGACCCGGCTATTTCGTTCGTGATAAAGACGTACGCAGACTATAGCCTGAAGGATTCTGTCAAGACAGATGTGTTCAAACTGGAAGATGCCGGCACATGGAGCGGGCATGAATATTTCACAAAGGAATTTAGTGGCGGAGTCAACGAAGTGTACATTTGCCCTATGGTCTTTGAACGCAATAAAATTGAACTTAATGTCGACCATTCTTCCTATTACTGTTACATTATCGAAGACGCAGGGAAGAGCGTCAATAAGCCCGTAGAACAATCTGACTACATGGCGTCGGACTTTGATCTAGAATGGACTGTTCGAATCAGTTATAATTAACAAGAAGGTGTCCTATGACAAACACCATCAAATATGCGCTCCCCCTTGCAGGAATGCTCCTGTTTGCTGCCTGTGGCGACGACAGTAGCAGTTCTCCGGCGACAAACGGACAAAAATTTATCTTGGATGAGGGTAACCAGAAATTCGGCCTCGTTTACGACGGCTGCTATATCAGTGCGAACACCACGCGCTGGGAAGAGAACGTGGACACGGTGTGGTTCCGTTACAAGTTTGTCGGCGACACGCTTGTCTATATCATGGACCGCTACACCCGCGACGAGGGTGAGATTATGATCGGTGGGCACGCCGGAAGCATCTTCGGAACGTGGAAATCCCTCAAGGAGAATTGCTACTACGAAGATGGCGAAATCGACTGCAGGGACGATGAATATGCAGAGGAATACTACAATCCTGCAATCTATACCATGGATGTTTCCAGAAACAATATTGAGTTGTCCTTGGAAATGGAAGAAAGCTGGTGCTCTGCAGAAGACTTTAAATATGAGATTGAAGACATGCTTTCTGTAAATCTAGACGATGACGAGTTCTCCGATGTAACAAACACCGACTGCAGCACCGTTAAGTTCGAGGTAAACGGAAAGTCCGTGATGGCAACGATATCCGAAAGTATGGGCAGAGATAATATCTATACAAGGGTAGATACATACACCTCTGGGAAAAAGACCTGCCAGCGCGTTTTCAGTATGGTTCCCAGGTTGTTGCAAATGCCGGAATCCCTTTGCAATGCCGATGACATGAGCGAATACATAAGTAAATTCAAGAGAAAAGATTATAGCGGCTATGTAGTAGAATATGATTCCGAAAATGAAGAAGAAATAGATTCCTGCCTTTCGGACATGTTCGGAGTAGAAATCGAATACTACCATTAGGACTACAACGTAATTTTCAACACGTTGTAAGGACATGATTGATAAAAAAGAGGTGCTCCGTTAGGAACACCTCTTTAAATTGGATTGTCGCGAACCTTACTTAAGCTCCTTCAACGCTGCTTCGTTTTTGGCAATGATGTCTTGCTGAGTAGCAAGCTTCGTCCTTTCGGCGTTAACGACAGCCTCGGGAGCTCCTGAGACAAACTTTTGGTTAGAAAGCTTTTTCTCAATCGAAGCGGCGAATGATTTGGCCTTCTCGATTTCCTTTTCGAGGCGGGCGATTTCTGCTGCCGGGTCGAGGATGCCTTCCAGCGGGATGTAGAGTTCGCCGCCGGGCACCACGGCGCTCGCGCTGAACTTCGGCTTGGCGGCCTTCACGGCAACGCTCAGGTCAGAAAGACCGGAAAGTTCGGTGATGATTGCCATGCAGTCCTTCACGCTTGCTTCCGTTGCGGCGTCGTCCACGCTCACCACGGCGCTGAGCTTGGTGGCGGGGCTCACGTTGTAGCGGCCACGCACGCCACGCACGCTTTCCACCACGGCAAATGCCTGGTCGAATGCGGCTTCGATCTTCGCGTCAATGAGCGATTCGTCGGCCTTGGGCCATGCGCGGCTGATCACCATTTCGCTGCCCTGGAACAGGATGCTGTTGAGCTCTTCGGTAATGAACGGCATCACCGGGTGCAACAGGTCGAGCACGTTCTTCAGCACATAGCTGAGGATGGCCATTGCGTTCTTCTTTTCGGCGGTGAGCGTTTCGCTGTTGATCACGGCCTTCTTGATTTGCGCAAGCGCCAAATGCTGGCCTCGGTCATGCCCACGCAAGCGTGGTCGCGACTCTCGGCCTACGCATTTGTCCAGGTAGCCGGAGCAAACGTCGTCCCACACGAAGCTTCATGCTATTTTGGGCGTTCCCGCACATATATGTGCGGTCGGGCTATATTTTAGGGGCGGCTGCCTTCGCTTCGCTTGCCACCCGCCGCCTAAAACCAAGCCCCGCTTCGCGGGTCTTGTCCCCAAGGGGTCACTATCCCTAACGCAAATGAAGCTTGCGGAAGAAATTCAAGCTTATAATCCACATATAAATAGAAATGGAAACGAGTAACGCGATTTGCATTCCTTGTTAGGTTGACTTATTTAAATGTTATATAATCTTAACGACATTTATTGTCGTGTAGGGAGTGTATTTTTTGATAAAAAGGAGGTTTATTATGGCAAATCTACTTCTAAAAAGTTTTACGCTGCCTGGCGGAAACGAACAGGATGGTTATTTGAACCCTGGTAATCCTAAATTAAGGGTGACCTTTCACAATTCTGCCTACCCGTTCAAAATTCTTAACTATTGGAACCGAGATGACTTGAAATTGAAGTTTGGGCAAATTACTTTGCTTTATGGGAATAATGGTTCTGGTAAATCAACTTTACTCAATGTGATTGCAGAAAAGATATTGGCTGAGCGGTATACTCAATACAATGCGACTATCTGTTTTTCAGATTTCTGTTGTAAATGTAAACTAGAACAAATTCAATTACCTTACAGCAAACGTATTATTACAAGCGATGAAGTTTTTGAAAAAATGTTAAGTTTGCGTGATGCAAATACGTACAAATTTGAACGACAAACGCAGATTTATAATGAAAAATATGATGATGATTCGGACAATCGTGTAAAAGAAATCGATTTTGATGATGTGGAAAGTATAAAGGCCTTTGAAAAAAGTTATAATCAACGACGGCTCAGTTTTTCCAAATTGGTAAAATTAAGTGTTGGTTCAGATATCGCATTGCATTCAAATGGAGAAACCGCTTATCATTATTTTATCGACATGATTGAACCGGGAGGTCTTTATCTTTTGGACGAACCGGAAAATAGCCTTTCGGCAAATTTACAGGAAGGTCTTGCGGAATACATTGCGACCATGGCTGAAAAAGGGCAATGTCAGTTCATCGTTGCTACGCATTCGCCTTTTTTTCTAAGTATTCCTGGAGCAAAAATCTACAACTTGGACAACAAGAAAATTGTAGAGGATAAATGGACAAACTTACCCACAATTCGAGCGTATTACGAATTGTTTAAGAAACACGAAGCCGAATTTGAGCAAGGGCAATAATTAGCCCTTAACCCATTTTTCTTTAAGCCACTTGCAGATTAATTTAACGGAGAGAGAGCCTTCAAGGAGCTCTCTCATTTTATAGTTTACCGTTCATCGCAGTGCTTAAGACTTATCTATTTTCTTAGAACTATTAGAAAATCTTTGAGATATCGCGCTACTTCATTTGGGTTAGACGATGTCATTAAGCGTATAGAGCGCTTGTCTGGTTCAAATTTATCATATGTTAGAGGAAATACTTTTTTCAAACTCCTTGTAATTTTAGGCGGAATATCCTTATATTCAAATGGGTCATTGCTTTTACGTTTTAAGCACAGCCACCAATCCTTACCGTCAACCGAATCTTTTTCACATTCGTAAAGATCTACTTTGTACAAATTTATTTCATTGTTGCACCATTTTTGTAAGTCTGTTACAAGGAATAAATCAGGCTCTTTATTTGCCTCGCGCACAAACGACAGGATACCTTCATAATCACTACGAAAGGCCTCTGCTATATCAATAATCGCTTCGTTTTTAGATGTTACATAACGCTTGTATCTTGAGGGACACATACGCAATCTCCTTATTAATGAGGCTGCTGCATCTATTTTGTTTTGGCCGCATATTTTTTCAAATATTGATGCAGTAAACCTTAAATACATAACGGCCTTTTCTACAAGAATATAAAAAAGAATGTCAAAAATCAAGTCGACGATAAAATTTTACAGCAGGCAATTTATTAACAGTGTGATAGTCGATTTTTTTCCCATCAACATCATCTTCACTTATATTCACAAGCATGTTTTTTCACACGAAGACATATCAACAAAAAAGCTAGCTAATACGATTTTCTTCTTATGTGAAAAAAGCTCGCAATATTATTTCAAGAGTTCATTTATAGTATTCGATATAACGTCTACTATTTTCCAGAGAGACTTCCTTTGTAAATATCCTGGATGATAAGTGCGAATAAAACGAATTCCGGACCAATCAAATGTTTTGACATAGACAAGAGATTCTTCATTTGGTTCAGAACATTCCTTTAGCGATCGAATATCAACATTCTTCCAATTTTGAGATAAGCCGAAATAACGTTCCAAAACGAAGTCGTAATCAGGCCCAGTAAACAATAGACAAAATTTGGGTTTTAATATGGTTAGTTCGCCAAGAAATTTTTGCTTTGAGAACTCAATAAACTCATTTTCTTCTTTCGCGGACAAGCAATTCAAAAAAGAATGTCCCTCATAATCACACGCCATTATATTAGACCACAAAAAAGGTCTATAGGCCGCATCCGCATCATCTGATACTTGAACAATTTCACGAAATGCCCGCCACAAAGGCGATCCTTTATGCCGACTTCTTTCGTATCGATTGACAATAAAATCAGATTGAGCTTCCATCATTCGATATTCGCGAACAGAAGCTTTCAAAAAAGATTCGTACGACATACCAACGGTTTCAGAATTGCCTCCCCAACCGCAAGTTTCTTGACCGACAAAGAAAACCCCTTTCCCAGGATTATCAACATACCCAGGACAGGCCTGCATCAGCAATGGTACAGAAAGTTTCTTCTTCGTTTCATTGGAAACATCTAGTGAACAAATCATGGATTTGTAGAAATCACATAATTCGTTGTTTATTGGTAAAGACCAAAAATCTTCTATAGAAGGTTTCATTAGCAAATTTCGTATATGTCACAAAAAATGATATTAGTTTGATTATTTAGAATCATCTACAATTTCAATTTCTGTATAATTTTCAACAGCGTCGTTAGCATTCTTGTCTGTATATTCCTTTACAAAAAGCTCTTTTCTTGACTTCATTTCTTTTAGTAATCTATTGCCGCCTATTTTAAATGAGGCAAATGTAAGACCACCTGAAATAAGGCCGCCCAGAACAGGTATTATTTTCCCTATACCTTTACCAAAAGTTTGTTTGGTCATTTGCACTCCAAACCATGGAGCAAGTTTTTTTACAATTGGATAATAGAATGTTTTTGTCAAAGCTTTTGCTGCAATCTTTGATGGAGCCGTTTTTGCTAATTGCTTTGCAACCATTTCCAATCCTTGACCAGCAATACCAGCACCCAAGGTAACTCCTAAATAAAGAGTTAACAAATCTACAGCACTATCAGCAATATTGCCATCTTCATCTACAAGATTTGGAAACCCATATAAGTATGATATTTTTTGAGCAAGGACAATAGTATGGTAATAATATTGTACCATATCTGCAGGAATAGAGGCCGCCAAAGCAATTCCTCCTGGTAACCCGGCAACAAAACTCGCTCCAGAAGCCTTAAATGTTGTTGAATTAATACAGGATTTTGCAATTTTTTCTAGAACCTTATCACTTACAAGATCCCAGGGCCTCTTCGATTCAACATCCTCAAGTTTATTTTCATCTACATAAACGGCCAATTCTTTTTTTAGAAAAGCTGTCCTGTCTACAGCCACATGTGGAATCTTTAATGTTGTGGCAAGAACATTATTCCATAGAGTAATTCCATTTTCAGCCATATTGTAATCTCCTTATGTTGTTATAAAACTTCGTGTTTACCGCCGCGGCTGCAGCCGGAATTTACGATTGTCTAGAAATCATATGAAAGTCCGCATTTGGCGCAAACATATTTTGGTCCTGTTTGCATACCGCGATAGGGGTCGTGTTTACCACCTCTTGAACAACCGCCATTCGCGATAGTCCATTCATCATAGGACTGTCCGCATTTCTTGCAATAAAAGTTCATTTATTTTCTCCTTACTTAAATTGCCTTGACATACCCAGTAACGTTATCGGCTTTAGCCAATGGCTTACTGCGTATTGCCGCAAAATCTTGATTGTCCTTCTTACCGTTTTCATAAGGTCCTCGCATTTCCGTGAGTTTTGCCGTGGTATGAATATACATTCGCTAGGCGACAATAATTGTCTTCTAAACCGGCCTCTTTGCATGCCCCACAAAAAAAGCGTGGAGTTAATGCTATTACTCATTCAAGGTTCGGCAAAACCATCACGGAATAAATGCAAAAACCCACGCCATACGGCGCGAGCAGATGCAACTTAGTCTTCCGTGAAACAAAATTTTGCCGATTCTGAATGAAAGCCAAGAGCAAAGCTCAAACTTGTGTCAAATACGTGATTACCTTATTAAAACCTCTTTTTTTTACCAATATAATCAATTTTTCACGAGGTGGAACATGCAAAATAGGGCTTTTTTAAGTTTTTCCGGACCCAATGCACCATTCCAGTGCATTTTTTATGTGAATGGTCTTGCCTTTTACAAGCTCGTTGCGACTTTCTTCAAAACAAACCAATGTCAAGTTGTCGCATCGGAGATTGTCGGACGCCTGAATTAATGCCAAAGTTTCTCGGTTAAATGTCTTGGTCGATTCTATCTCGTATGCGACTTGCACAAGTTCCTTGGCTTTACCTTGCCTGCAAACAACAAAATCCACTTCTTTAGATTGCGATGATGGCTTGTAATAGTAAATATCGTCAAACTCCTTTGCGGCTTGACGCAACAGTTCGGTGTAAACCATATTCTCAAGTCGCCAACCTAGATTTTCTTGCGAAAGAGCATTTTCGCGATTCGCTATGAACCCTGTATCGATCACATAAGCCTTGTTGTTGCGAAGACGAATTTTACTTTTGAACGAATGTTTGTTCAGTAAACCAATCAAAAAAGCCTGTTTTAGGTAATCCACATATTTTATCGCAGTCGTAGTGCTGCTTAGTCCAAAATTCTCGGCCAAAGATTTGTAATTGATTTCTTGGCAAGAATTATTGATTAGGTGATTTGCGATGGTGTGAAGAACTTCAGCGTGGCGAATTTTGAAGCGTCCGGCAATATCCTTTAGTATTATAGAATCAAGCAAACTTTGTATATAAGCACGTTTGTTGTTGATGTTTTGCAGTTCCGGGAATCCGCCATATTGTAGGTATTCAAGAAATGCCGATTTTCGAGCTGCCTCGGCCTTGGTCGTGATATCTTGCAGATCCACCTGATGAAAGGCGCAGTATTCAGCAAACGAAAGCGGATAGAGACGAATCTCATTGTAACGACCAGTCAGGTGCGTAGCAAGTTCGCTACTCAGCAATTTTGCATTGGAGCCCGTCACAAACACGTGCTGCCCCTGGCGCAAAAGACGGTTTACAAACAAATGCCATCCATCCACGTTTTGGATTTCATCGAGGAGTATATATTGGATGTCTGTGCCATAGAGTTGATAAAGACAAAGCAGAAGTGTGTTCAAATCGTCGACCGTAAGTGACATCAATCGATCATCGTCAAGGTTTGCATAGGCATAATTGATTCCGTGATCTTGCAGAACCTTATGACAAATCGTCGATTTTCCGCTACGACGAACCCCGATGACCACTTGCGCAAGCGAACTGTTCAGTTCAAACAAGGATTCTTCGTAACGCGACACCCAAGAATTGTGATTCGCGGTGATTTCTTCTTTTTGTTCCGCAAGAACCTGCAATAATTTTTTTTCGTCCATAAGACACCTCGTAATGGACTAAAATATATGTTTTTATTTGCTAAAATGGACTAAAATAGCGAAAATAGTTCGTTATAATGGACTAAAATATGAAATCGTGAGGCGAAAATGCTGTTTTTGGACGAAAAACGGCATTTTGTGGTTTGACTGCTCCGGGACGGCTGGTGGGAATGTCCAACGTTCGGGGTGGGGTCGGCTTGATAAATGCTTTCACGACATTCTTTGTCGCATAGCGTATGTAAATTGATGCCTAGATATGGACCTCAAAGACGGGAGTACTATATGCAAGAAAATCAGAAAATTTCTGTTTTGGATGAGTCGGCGATTCTCGAAAGGGTAGTTTCGGATTATTCGTTCGCGTTAGATACGCTGGATGATTACGATTACCAGCGGTTGACGTATGCAAAGGCGGCTACGAAACCGGTTTTTCGAGCTACTTATTCAAACGCCATGCTGGCAATCAATGGGCTCAAGGAAAAATTTGGCGGCAGCGCCCTCTTCGGGCATGAACGCGATGAATCCTTCAAAAGTTCCATAGGGCAGATTTATCAGACCTTTGACGGTGCCGAATTGTACCCCTCTGTCGAAGAAAAGGCAGCAATGCTCCTTTATTTGGTTGTCAAGAACCATTCGTTTAGTGATGGCAATAAGCGGATCGCAGCGACGCTTTTCTTGTGGTTTATGGCGAATAACGGCATATTGTATGGTGTAAACGGAAACAAGCGGATTGCCGATGCCACGCTAGTCGCAATAACGTTGATGATTGCGGAGAGCCGTTCGGAAGAAAAGGATACAGTGGTCAAAGTCGTCGTAAATTTGATTGCGTCGTGAAATTAGGCGACACACTTTGTCGCCTAAGAATGTATATTGGTTCCTGTACGAATCATCAGTACGGAGTTTTTATGGCAGAAAACAATCGTGGCGAAAGGCTGCTGAATATCTTTATTCACCTGATAACGCACCCGAAACAGAAGTTCTCGGTTTCGCAGATGATGACGGTTCTTGGTGTTCCCGAAAGGGATCGCCGGAATGTGCAACGCGATATGCAGTCCCTTGTCGATTTGCCAGGAAAGTATGTCGTTTGTGAAGGGCTTGGCGCACATAAGGTTTATGGTACTGGGCTGTCGGTACTCGATAAGCTGGTTCTCCCGAATTTTGAAGAAGTGATGTTGCAGTTTGCCTTCTTGCAACGAATTTCGGGTATATACCCGCGCTCAGCGACGCTCATTGATATGCTGATCGATAAAATCCGACGGAATGTTCCGATCAAGAACCGCGAACAGATTGACGAAGCCTATAGGGATATTGCTTCGCGGGTGATGTTCATGGGAACTCCGCCCGATGTTGATGAGACGGCTGACGAAAAGTTGAATGTCATTCTTCGCGCTATTCGTTCGCACAGGGAAATAGAGACGGAATATGAACCGACATGGACAACGCGAACGATTTCAAAACGCATCCCGTTGATGATGATTGTTTACCAGGGAGAGATTTACATTGGTTGTGTTCGCCATACTGACCCTGAGGCGGTCTATGCGATGAAACTCTGTCGTATTAAGAGTGTAAAACTACTTAAGGATTCTTTTGTTGAAAACCCGGTAAGTATGGCGGCGCTTCGCAAAAAGATTGATAACCTTTCGCTGTTTGATAAAGTGACTGCTACCGAGAAAGTTGAATTGACTTTCCCGGCATATGCTAGCCAATTTGTCAAGGAACGCCCGTATCATCGTTCTATGCGTGTCAGGGAAAAAGACGGGCTGCTTTATGTGACTATGAATGTTTGCGTCAATGCGCAACTGATTCAGTGGATTCTCGGCAACGAGTTTAATGATGTGACCGTAGTTGCTCCAGAAAGCCTAAAACAAGAAATTCTCAAGTTCGGCAAGAGCATCGTCAAAAAATACCATTAATTGCTGGCGTATTTGACGCAGCGAATTGAACTTGCCGTAAAAGAGTCGTTCCAAGTTTTTCCGTAGTACAGATCGTCTGAGAAGTTGTATAGGAAAAAGTGGTAGGCGTATTTCTTACCTCCGTTGGAACTCCAAAAACTTGCGAGAGAGCCGAATTCGGCGAAGGTGTAAGAACCTATGCATCCCGATGGTAATGCCGAAAAACCGCATGCATCGATTCCTTCGCTATCAAAGTCTTTGTCTTTCTCCCAAAGTGTTTTGGTCTTTAAAAGCCGACCCACTCCGGCGATGGACTGGTCTTTGCCGATATAATCCTTGACTGTTTTACCCGTCAATGTTTTGCAGAGCCTAAGCCAGTCCTTGTTGGATGGAAGATGCCAACCTTCGGGGATAGCACTTATGGCATTTTGCCAATGGTATAGGCGCCCATGCATTTTTACTAGGGATTCATTGTCGTCGTATGCGTAAGAACCTTCGCTTTTGTACCGCAAGTTTTCTGCCATCCAAATTTGGTTGCCTATTTTGATGGTTTTGTATGTTTCTCCATCGCGACTGTCCGTAAATATAGACGTACTTGTCTGTGTATCCATAGAAACCTCTCTTTTTCTATGGAATATAAGAATAGTGCACGACAATAAATGTCGTATAGACTGAGCGTTGGAAAACGATAAAAGAATTGTTGGTGAAAAAAAAAGAGGTGTCCTTAGAACACCTCTTTGAGTTAAAAGGGAGATTCCCGCCTTCGCGGGAATGACAAGTGACGACTAGCGCAATTCTTCGAGAGCCTTCTCGTTCTTCGCGATAATATCCTGCTGCGTTGCGAGCTTGGTTCGTTCGGCGTTAACGACTGCTTCGGGGGCGCCGCTCACGAACTTCTCGTTCGAGAGCTTGCGTTCAATCGAAGCGGCGAATGCCTTGGCCTTCTCGATTTCCTTTTCCAAGCGGGCGATTTCTGCAGCCGGGTCGAGGATGCCTTCGAGCG
>JAEEGJ010012326.1_pt1 | contig 21224 bp, 22 predicted proteins | sample 8958761 | NCBI WGS metagenome assembly JAEEGJ01 (sample SAMN16246546, study PRJNA631951) | gut metagenome | biome: gut microbiome; feature: rumen; material: RS-attached | host: Bos | place: Iran: Karaj | collected 2018-10
CTCCCGCTACGGCAATAGGTGCCAAGGGAGATCATGTATTAAGGGGTCAGAAGATAGCAGAAGCTGCGGGGTTTGTATCATCCAATATCTATTCCACCGTATCGGGTACGGTTGAAGCAATCGAACCCAGACGTACGGTCACCGGCGATATGGTTATGAGTATAATCATCGACAATGACGGTGAATACAACGAAGTGGAATATGATGTCTGCGACGAGATCGATATTGATAATATGACTAAGGAGGAGATCCTTAAGCGTATTCAGGACGCCGGTATCGTTGGTATGGGTGGTGCCGGATTCCCTACTCACGTCAAGTTAAGTCCCAAAGAACCGGAGAAGATAGATTACTGTATAGCCAATTGTGCAGAATGTGAACCATATCTGACAAGTGACTACAGAAGAATGATAGAACAGCCCGAGATGCTTATTGAGGGCTTAAAGTGCGTGTTAAGACTCTTTGACAATGCGAAGGGTATTCTCGCGGTCGAGGATAATAAGCCTGATTGTATTGCAAAGCTTAAAGCACTTACCAAGAACGAACCAAGAATACTGGTTAAGACTCTTAAGACCAAGTATCCTCAGGGTTCTGAGAGACAGCTTATATTCGCAACGACGAAAAGAGCCATCGGAAGCAAGAATCTTCCGGCTGATGTCGGCTGCGTTGTCAATAATGTGGACACTTTGTGCGCCATATATAATGCCGTATGGAACGGCAAGCCTTTAATGGAGAGGATAGTAACGGTCACAGGTGATGCGATTAAAGAACCGCAGAATTTCAGGGTTTGCATAGGCATGAGTTACAGCGAACTTGTTGAAGCTGCAGGCGGATTTAAAGAGGAGCCCGGCAAAGTCATTTCCGGCGGTCCCATGATGGGATTTGCTTTATACGGACTTGATGTTCCGACAACCAAGACCGCATCGGCTCTTTTGGCACTGACCAAAGACGAAGTTTCGCGTTATGAGCCTACGGCATGTATCAATTGCGGAATGTGCTTGGAAGTTTGTCCCGGAAGAGTAATGCCGAAAGTGCTGGCCGAGTGTGCGGATCACGGAGACCTTGAGAGATTTGAAGAACTTAACGGATTAGAGTGTTGCGAATGCGGATGTTGCAGTTACATCTGTCCTGCCAAGAGGCAGCTTACGCAATCCATCAAATCAGCGCGTAAGATGGTTTTGGCTAATAAGAAAAAGGCAGGAAAGTGAGGTAGAGACAGATAATGAGTGATATGATGAACGTGTCATCAAATCCGCATATAAGGTCGAAAGTAACAACAGACAAGATAATGCTCTGTGTTGTTATAGCACTTTTACCTGCAGCGGGTTTCGGTGTCGGTAATTTCGGGATATATGCCTTATGGCAGATCCTGCTTACCGTAGCTTCCTGTGTTTTGGCAGAAGCTGTATATGAGCTTTTAATGAAAAAAAAGGTGACTGTTTTGGACTTTTCTGCAGTCGTAACAGGCCTTTTGCTTGCACTTAACATGCCTCCGGCTGCTCCTTTGTGGGTAGGCCCCATGGGTGGTGTATTTGCAATTATCGTTGTTAAGATGTTGTTCGGAGGACTTGGACAGAACTTCATGAATCCTGCTTTGGCAGCCAGATGCTTTTTGATCATTTCTTTCCCGAGCATAATGACGAATTTTGAATGTGATGCATATACGGGTGCCACTCCGCTTGCCGTACTTAAAAACGGAGGAAGTGTCAACGTATATAATATGATCATCGGCAAGACTTCGGGTACCATAGGTGAGACATCCATGGTGGCCATTGTTGCAGGTGCATGTATCCTTCTTTTACTCGGAATAATCGATCTTAAAGTTCCGGCAAGTTATATCATAACTTTCGCAATATTCTACGGAATATTCGGCGGTCATGGATTTAATCCCTACTATATTTCTGCACAGCTTGCGGGTGGCGGACTTATGCTCGGTGCATTCTTTATGGCTACCGATTATGTTACGCGTCCGGTTACCAAGTTCGGCCAGATTATATTCGGAATTGTCTTAGGCCTTTTAACCGGTATATTCAGAGTATTCGGTGCTTCTTCGGAAGGCGTTTCCTATGCGATTATAATCGGTAATATGCTTACACCGCTTATTACGAAGATTACAGCCCCCAAGGCTTTCGGTGACGGAGGTGAGCGTATATGAAAGAGATGATTAAGAACGCGGGTATACTCCTTGCCATAACGGTTATTGCAGGACTTATTCTTGGACTTGTCTATGAGACTACCAAAGATACTATAGCGGCCAGAGAGGAAGCTGATAAAAAGGCAGCATACAAAGAAGTATTTACCGATGCCGCAGACTTTAAGCCCGTAGAAGATGAGATAATGTCTGCCGCTTACAGAGCGGAACTTGATGAGGCAGGTTTTTCGGCGGTTACAATTGATGAAGTTGTAAGAGCCGTAGGTGCTGAAGGAAGTGAACTCGGCTATGTATATAAGGTGACTACCTCCGAAGGATACGGTGGAGATATCACGATAGTTGTAGGTATCAATAATGCCAAGGTTATAGGCGGTATTTCAATACTTACTATTAATGAGACCGCAGGACTCGGAATGAATGCGGAGAAGGTGTTAAAGCCTCAGTTTGCGGGTAAACAGGCTGACAGCTTTATATATACCAAGACCGGTGCTTCTTCCGATAATGAGATAGATGCCATTTCCGGCGCGACAATCACCACTAATGCATTTACCAATGCGGTTAACTGTTGCCTTAAGTATTTTGAAGATCACAGACAGATTAAATAAAGGAATACGTAATGAATAAGTGTGTTGAACGCCTATATAACGGCGTAATAAAAGAGAATCCGACGCTTGTACTCATGCTTGGTATGTGTCCGACCCTGGCGGTTACGACTTCCGCCATCAACGGATTGGGAATGGGACTTACCACAACAGTAGTGCTTACGTTGAGTAATATCATAATTGCGGCTTTAAGGAATATTATTCCCGACAAGATCAGAATACCCGCGTTTATCGTTATCATAGCTTCATTCGTAACGATAATGCAGTTACTGCTGCAGGCTTATATACCGAGTCTTTATAAGTCTCTCGGTATATATATACCGCTTATAGTCGTTAACTGTATAATACTCGGAAGAGCAGAAGCTTACGCATATAAGAATCCCATACTTCCTTCGCTTTTTGACGGACTCGGAATGGGACTCGGATTTACCATTGCGCTTACGATAATCGGCCTTTTAAGAGAATTCTTGGGCGGATGTTCTGCATTTGGTTATGAGTTTGAATTATTTACTCCCATAAGTATATTTAAGATGGCTCCGGGCGCGTTCTTTGTGCTTGCATTGCTTACGGCCATACAGAACCAGATTAAGATTAAGGGTGAGAAGAAGGGCAAGGATATGTCCAAGATTCAGTCGGGATGCGGTTCTGATTGTATGAATTGCAACGTAGCAGGTTGCGGAGACCGCAAAGCTTCACCCGAAACTGTATCAGAGAATACCGTAAGTGAGGAGGCCAATGTATGAATACCGTTAAAGAACTGCTTGTAATTCTTATAGGCTCATCACTTGTCAGCAACGTTGTTTTGAGTCAGTTTTTGGGACTGTGTCCTTTCCTTGGTGTATCCAAGAAGGTTAAGACTGCTGCAGGAATGGGTGTTGCCGTTATATTCGTAATAACACTTTCGAGTGCGGTTGCGGGTGTTGTATATCACTATATACTTGTTCCGCTCCATATGGAATATCTGCAGACTATTGTGTTTATTCTTGTAATAGCAGCACTTGTTCAGTTCGTTGAGATGTTCCTTAAAAGATATGTGGTCAGCCTTTATCAGTCGCTTGGTGTGTATCTTCCTTTGATCACAACCAACTGTGCCGTGCTTGGTGTTGCGCTTACAAACGTTACGAAGGGATACGGAATCTTATACGGCATAGTGAACGGATTTGCGACGGCTGCCGGATTTACTATAGCGATTATTTTGCTTGCAAGCATCAGAGAAAGACTTGAATATAATGATATACCGAAGCCCCTTAAGGGAATGCCGATTGTTTTACTTACAGCAGGTCTTATGGCCATTGCGTTCTGCGGCTTCTCGGGACTTATATAGAATTGACTTAAAGGGAGATTAATTGTGGTACAGGGTGTATTGATAGCGACATTATTGATAGGTTTGGTCGGACTGTTTGTCGGAGTTTTTTTGGGTATTGCCGGCATAAAGTTTAAGGTTGAGACCGACCCCAAAGAAGAGGAAGTTTTAAACGCACTTCCGGGCAATAACTGCGGCGGATGCGGATTTGCAGGCTGTTCGGGACTTGCTGCTGCCATAGCAAAAGGTGAGGCTCCGGTTAACGGATGTCCCGTAGGCGGAGAGCCCGTTGCTAAGGTTATAGCATCGATTATGGGTGTTGAAGCCGGTGAGACGGTTAAGATGGCGGCATTTGTTAAGTGTCAGGGAGACTGTGACAAAGCGCATACGGACTATGAATATACGGGTGTAAAAGATTGCTCGATGTTGGCTTTTGTTCCCGGCGGCGGTCCTAAGAGCTGTAATCACGGTTGCCTCGGATACGGTAACTGTGTGAAGGCGTGTCCGTTTGATGCTATTCATGTGGTTAACGGTATTGCCGTTGTTGACAAGGATGCATGTAAGGCCTGCGGTAAATGTGTGGAAGCATGCCCCAAGGGACTTATTGAACTTATACCTTATGACTCTAAGATCAGAGTGAGCTGCAGTTCAAAAGACAAAGGTCCTGTTGCTATGAAGGCGTGCGACGTTGCGTGTATAGGATGCGGACTGTGCGCACGTAATTGTCCTGAACAGGCCATTACTGTTACGGATAATCTTGCAAAGATTGATTACACAAAGTGTACTCAGTGCGGTACATGTATTGAGAAGTGCCCGAAGAAGGCCATCATCAAAGAAGCCTGAAAACCTTATAAGGATTATAAGATGAGAGAAGAAGACGAATTTGACTTTGATGACGATAACGAATACGAATATGAGGATGATTATTCCGAGAGAGGAAGAAGCGGCGGTGCGCCCATAATCTATATGACTCTCGGAGTTTCTCTTTTTATACTTATTTTGCTTGGCGCAATCATCGCTTCCAACAACAAAAACAACAAGGGAAGCGGTAATTACGCCAAATATGTTGCGTCAAAACAGAATGAGCAGGAGACTGAAGAAGAATCTGTTGCCGTAAATAACAGCAAAAGAACGGCTGACGATCTTGACATATGGGATATGTACAAGAATAAGAAAGATGATTCTTCGCAAAGCGCGAATGCTGATAACAATGAGTCAGAGAATAATTCCAAACCGCTTCCTTCACCTGCCGTTTCTCCTCTGCCCACAATGTCACCCGGTGCGGAAGATGACGAGAAGTACAACGACGGTAAACATTTTAAGATTGAGTTAAAAGACGGTTCGTCCGAGTGGGTCACAATCGACACTACCAGAGAACGCAATAACTACGATTTTACCAAGTTTATCTCCAATGACGGTAAACTTAAATACTACAATGACGGAAGAGCAACATCATTCCTTGGTATTGATGTATCCAGATATCAGAAGGATATAGATTTTAATCAGGTCAAGAATTCCGGTATAGACTTTGTTATGATAAGAGTCGGTGCAAGAGGATATCAGACCGGACAGGTTGCTTTGGATGAATACTTCACTCAGAATATTACCAGAGCCAAAGAAGCAGGACTTGATGTCGGAGTATATTTTTACTCACAGGCCGTCAATGAAGCGGAAGCTTTGGAAGAAGCCAATCTTTTGATTGAAGCCTGCAAGGATTATAAGCTTACGTATCCGGTTGCGTTTGATATGGAACTTGTTGATAACGATATATCAAGAGTTCAGAGCTTAAGTAAAGATGACAGAACTGTTATAACGGGCACCTTCCTTAACAGAATAACCGAGGCGGGCTATAAGCCGATGATATACGGCGATGAGGAATGGCTTGTAAAAAGAGTGGATTTAAAGAAATTGCCTGTGGCCGGCGTATGGCTTGCAGATGAATCGGAAATGCCGGATTATCCCTATCAGTTTTCTTTGTGGCAATATTCAACAAACGGAAATGTGTTCGGTGTGAACGGACCCGTAAATATGGATGTGTGCTTTATTGATTATTCGGCTCAGTAGGTCTGTAGTCGGTAATCTTTTGTGAGATTTCCAAAGAAGAGTAGATATCGGCATATACGGATGCCGGTATGGATTCAATATAATTGGGTGTATATGCCTTCTTAAAGCCGTTGGTATGAAGAATATCAATGGCTTTATTGTATGCTATGGCTGCTTTGATGGCATCATCATAGTAACCGACAACAAAGTTGCCGTTGATATGTATGAATGCCTGGAAGCGAGTGCGATGTCCTCTGGTGATTAACTTAACACCGTTATATATATTGGCAACTTCAATATTCTCGTATCTGAAATCGAACGTATCTCCGTTGATATGTCTGTAATCTCTCCCAATGACGGCGTAAGGCTTAATACCGTATCTTGATACGATGGAAACCTGCATGCCATAGTCGGCCACGAAGAGGTGACCGCCTCTTTTCATTATCTTGTGTGAAGAATAGTAAAAGAGATCGTCTATTGAGAACTTAAGTTCCTCGGAAGGCGAGAGATAGTATGAGAAATAATTCTTTCTCATATATATCGGTGTTGTAAAATATATATCATTATCTCTGAAATTGATTATGATTACCCATTTATCAAAGGGTAAAAGCTGATTGGCACTGTAATCATCTATGCTAAGACGCATGGATGAAACCAGCAGATTGGCAGAGGTATAGACTCTGTGAGCATCCTCGGGATTATCAAAACTTCCCAAAGAAATGTGCTTGTTCTTATATGTAAAGGATGACCTGTAATATACAGTACCGTCCTTTTTTGTTGCTGTATATACTCCCGCCTGAGAGTTCTTTTCTTCGCCCATGAATTAATTATATACAGAAAGATTGATAAACTCAAAGGTTTTCTTGTGATGTCGTATAAGTTTTGTTATAATGTGTACTTAGCAGAAGTTTAGGAGGAAATCTATAAATTATGGAAGAGGTATTATATAAAAGTACAAGGAACAGTTCGCTTAGGATTCCCGCATCCAAGGCCATACTTCAGGGATTGTCTGAGGACGGCGGACTTTTTCTGCCTACTGTGATCCCTTCGTTTGATAAAAGCTTTAAGGAACTCGGTGCTATGGATTACAGAGGAGTGGCATATGAGGTAATGAAGCTGTTTTTGACGGATTATACGGAAGAGGAGCTTAAGCACTGTATCGCATCGGCTTATGATGAAAAGTTCGATACTGAGAATATTGTTGATCTTGTCTATGCCGACGGAGCATATTATCTTGAGTTGTTCCACGGTTCAACAATAGCGTTTAAGGATATGGCTCTTTCGATTCTTCCGCATCTTATGACTACGGCTGCGAAGAAGAATGATATTGAGAATGATATTGTAATTCTTACCGCAACATCAGGAGATACGGGTAAGGCCGCTTTGGCAGGCTTTGATTCCGTTCCCGGAACCAAGATTATCGTTTTCTATCCAAAGGGCGGAGTAAGCTTTATCCAGGAAAGACAGATGGTTACGCAGGCCGGTGCCAATACATGTGTCATCGGAATAAAGGGAAACTTTGATGATGCTCAGACCGGAGTTAAGCAGCTTTTTGCGGATACTGAGTTAAAGAAAACTCTTGCCGAGAGAGGATATCAGTTCTCATCGGCCAACAGTATTAATATCGGCCGTCTGGTGCCTCAGATTGTTTATTACGTATATTCATATGTCAAGCTTTTATCCGAGGGCAAGATATCCGAAGGCGAGAAGATAAATATAACCGTTCCCACCGGTAATTTCGGCAATATCCTTGCGGCTTATATAGCAAAGGAGATGGGTCTGCCCGTAAATAAGCTTATATGTGCATCCAATGAGAATAAGGTATTATTCGATTTCTTTGAGACCGGCGTATACGACCGTAACAGAGCTTTTAAGCTTACCAATTCTCCTTCGATGGACATCCTTATTTCAAGTAACCTCGAAAGACTTATCTATCTTATAGCAGGTGAGGATGATGCAAAGAACAAGGAACTTATGAGCAAGCTTATAAGTGAAGGCAAATATGAGATCACTTCAGATATGAAGGCAAAGCTTAATGACTTTATAGGCGGCAGTGCAACAGAGCAGGAGACTTTGGCGCAGATTAAAAAGCTCTATGAGGATACGGGATATGTAATCGATACACATACGGCTGTTGCAAGCTTTGTATATACAGATTACAAAGAAAAGACGGGCGATACAACCAAGACGGTTATTGCTTCAACAGCAAGTCCTTATAAGTTCACTCCGAATGTTATGACTGCAATCGATAAGGTTGATGCAAATGAAGATCCTTTTGCACTTGTTGACAGACTTTCAAAACTTTCGGGTGTTAAAGTTCCAATGGCGGTAGAGGAGATTCGCACGGCTCCGACCAAGCACGATAAAGTGGTTGAGATTTCAGAGATGAAGCAGTCGGTACTAGATTTTCTTAAGTAAGTAAATAAATGGATGGGTGTTAAACACCCATCCATTTTTATCTGTCTTTAATCGGTATATATTCACAATCCGTACATAAAGTTTTGTAGGCCGGACGTATGATCTTGCCGTTGTTGGAAAGCTCCTCCATACGATGCGCGCTCCATCCCGAGATACGCGCCATTGCAAATATCGGAGTATATAACTCAAGCGGAAGATTGAGCATGTGGTACACAAGGCCTGAGTAGAAGTCCACGTTGATGCTGACGCCCTTAAACATCTGCCTCTCTTCGGCAATAATCTTCGGTGCAAGCTGCTCGACGATGGAATACAGTTCATATTCGTTCTCAAGACCTTTTTCGATTGCCAGTTCTTTGACAAACGATTTAAGTACTTCAGCACGCGGATCGGACTTGGAATAAATTGCATGACCGACACCGTATATGAGTCCGGATCTGTCGAATGCCTCACCGTGAAGAAGCTTCTTAAGATATACACCTACTTCATCGGCATCAGTCCAGTCACGTACATTGTCCTGAATATCCTCAAACATCTGAACAACCTTGATGTTGGCTCCGCCGTGTCTGGGGCCCTTAAGAGATCCTATTGCGGCCGCCATAACGGAATAAGTATCCGTAAGGGTGGAAGATACAACATGAGTTGTAAATGATGAATTGTTACCGCCTCCGTGTTCGGCATGAATAACAAGACATATATCGAGTATCTTAGCCTCAAGTTCTGAGAATTTTCCGTTATCTCTTAATATGTGAAGTATATTCTCGGCAGCCGTAAGCGACGGATCGGGCTGATGAATGATCAGACTTTCGCCGTCATGGTAATGCTTGTAACTGTGATATCCGTATATCGAAAGCATCGGGAAAAGGCTTATAAGCTGAAGACACTGACGCAATACATTTGGAAGAGAAACATCATCCGCATAATCGTCATATGAATACAATGTAAGAACACTTCTGGCAAGAGTGTTCATCATATCTTTGCTCGGCGCCTTCATGATTATGTCTCTCACAAAACTTGTCGGGAGAGAACGGTAAAAACCGAGAAGCTGCGAAAAATCTTTAAGTTCAGTCTCTGTAGGTAGCTTGCCGAACAATAAAAGATAAGTGGTCTCTTCAAATCCGTACTTACGACCTGATGAGAAACCGTGGCAAAGATCCTTGACATTATATCCCCTGTAAAACAGTTCGCCGTAATCGGGAACGGTCTTGCCGTCAACAATCTTAGTGGCCCTTACATCCGAAATGTGCGTAAGACCGGCCAGGACTCCTTTACCGTTCTGGTCACGAAGCCCTCTTTTAACTTCATATTCTGTGTAAAGCTCGGAATCGATCAGTGAGACACTGCGACAAAGCTCAGACAGCCTGACGATCTCAGGCGTAACTTCTGAGTATACGTTATGATCCATATAAACCCCATTTCCAATACAAGTACTATATACTCCTTGAGTTTTAAGTTTAACATGCGGAAAGGAATATAGGCAAGGAATAAAAGTCCTGTCAGGCCATTATTCACAGAAAGTTTATATTTATCATATTTGACAAAACATACATTCATATAGTAGAATTACACAAAGCAAGAGTTGTATCATTGTATACAACATTATAAGGAGGAGAGACAATGAAAAAGGTTATAGCATTAGTATTAAGCTTATCCATGATGGCTATGGTGCTTACAGGCTGCGGAAGCACAGGAAGCGCATCGGATGCAAATTCAAAGAAGTGGATCGTATCAACAGATACGGTATTTAAGCCCTTCGAGTACACAAATGATAAGAATGAGTTTGTTGGTATCGACGTGGATCTTTTGGCTGCAATAGCTGAGGATCAGGGATTTGATTATGAGCTTCAGTCACTTGGCTGGGATGCTGCAGTTGCTGCAGTACAGGCAGGTCAGGCTGATGCAATCATCGCAGGTGCCACAATCAAGCAGGAGAGAATTGACAACGGCTGGATATTCTCAGACGGATATTATGATGCAACACAGACATTCGTTGTTAAGGGTGACAGCGATATAACAAGTTTTGAAGGACTTGCAGGTAAGAACGTTGCAGTTAAGAACGGTACTGCAGGTGCTGACTTCGCAAATTCTCTTAAGGATCAGTACGGATTTACAGTAACCGTATTTGAGGATTCTCCTACAATGTATCAGGACGTTATTAACGGTAACTCTGCTGCATGTGTAGAGGATACACCCATCATGGCTTGTTCTATAAAGGAGGGCGGCCTTGATCTTAAGATTCCCGAGGGTATGGAATCAGAAGGTGCTCCTTACGGTATGGCTATAATGGATGAGGCAGACAGAGAGCTTCTTGACATGTTCAACAAGGGTCTTGCCAACATTAAGGCTAACGGTAAGTATCAGGAGATTCTTGATAAGTACCTTAAGTAATCCGCGTTTACTTTGACTTTAAAGGCAGGTTGTTGGGACAGACAACCTGCCTTTTATAGTTGGAATGATGGGATTATTATGGTATACTACTTAGGTTGAATCAGTTGGAAAGAGGGTAGTAAATGATACAGGTAGTACAGAATTACGGTATGATGATATTTGCGGCATTGGGACAGACGCTTTTGCTTTGTCTTTTGTCTTTATGTATTGCAATGGTCATCGGTCTTATAGTCGCACTCTTTAATGTTTCGCATAAGAGAGTGCTTAATTTCATCGGAACGGTATTTGTGGATGCGATAAGAGGAGTTCCGCTTATAGTATTGGCATATTTTATCTACTTCGGTGTTCCCGCAGGCATGAAGGCACTTGGTGCCGTTGATTTCAGATTATCGGCCTTACAGGCAGGTACCGCTGCGCTTTCGATGAACTGCGGTGCATATATGGCTGAGATTATCAGAGCCGGAATACAGAGTGTAGACAGAGGTCAGATGGAAGCTTCAAGGTCATTAGGTCTTACATACGGTCAGAGTATGAGACTCATCGTGCTTCCTCAGGCAATCAAGACAATGATACCGTCTATAATCAATCAGTACATCATAACCCTTAAAGATACATCAATACTTTCCGTTATCGGTTTCCCGGAACTTACGAATGTCGGTAAGACAATCATGGGTAATACGTTCAGACCTTTGGAGGCCTGGGCCGTAATCGCTGTCGTTTATCTTGTTGTTATCGTATCGTTAAGTAAGGGTTCGCATGCATTGGAGCGTAAGCTTAACGTTGGCAGATAATTAAGACAAATTTATATACAGAGTCGGAGGATTAGAAGTGATAAAAGAAAATGGCAAAGTAATGGTACATGTTGAGAACCTTAAGAAGGATTTCGATAAGCTTGAGGTGCTTAAGGATATCAGTATAGACATAAAGGAAGGCGAAGTTGTAGTATTGTTGGGACCTTCGGGAAGCGGAAAGTCTACATTCCTTCGTTGTATCAACAGGCTTGAAGAAGCAACAAGCGGTAAGATCGTTGTTGACGGAATGGAGATTACCGATAAGCATACGGATATCAACAAAGCAAGAGAAGATATCGGAATGGTTTTCCAGCATTTCAATCTTTTCAACAACAAGAATGTAATAGACAATATAATGCTTGCTCCGGTTGAACTTAAGAAGATGTCCAAGGAAGAAGCTAAAGAAAAAGCAATGTCATTGCTTGAAAGAGTCGGTCTTTCCGATAAGGCGGATGCATATCCTTCACAGTTATCAGGCGGACAGAAGCAGAGAGTTGCAATAGCAAGAGCTTTGGCTATGAATCCCAACGTCATTTTGTTTGATGAGCCGACATCTGCCCTTGATCCGGAGATGGTCGGAGAAGTTTTGGATGTTATGAAGGAACTTGCTGAGGGCGGTATGACAATGATAGTCGTTACACACGAGATCGGATTCGCAAGAGAGGTTGCAGACAGGATTGTATTCGTGGATGGCGGATATATTGTTGAACAGGGTACGCCTGATGAAGTTATCAATAACCCCAAAGAGAAGAGAACGATTGATTTCCTTAATAAGGTACTGTAGTTTAAGTTGATTATACTTACGGAGTGATCTATGAAGACTATAATTACAATAAGCAGAGAATACGGTGCAGGTGGCAGCACTATAGGTCATCTGGTAGAAGAGAAGCTCGGATATGAATACCTGGATAAGGCAATTATCTTGGGTACGGCATCCGAAGCACAGGTGAGTGTTAACAGCGTTCTTAAACTTGATGAAGTTGTTCCGACCAACTTCGGCTTTGCACAGAGTTTATTTGATTTCTATAACAAACCTCTTAATGAGAAACTCTTTGCCGCACAGTCCGAAGTCATAAAGAGATTCGGTGAGAAGGGTAAATGTGTCATAGTCGGACGTAATGCCAATTCAATCCTTAAGGAATTCGACAATTCGCTTCATGTATTCATATGTGCGAATATGAAAAGCAGAGTGGCGAGGATGCTTGAAAAAGAGATGTATGCCGGAACATCCGAGTCAAAGATGAGAGATATCATCGAAGCTGTTGACAAGAAGAGACGTAAATACTGTGATTACTATACCAATACGGTATTCGGAGATGCGAGATACTATGATATATGTCTTGATTCATCGAGACTCGGTGTGGAGACCTGTGCCGATATCATATGTGAACTGGCAAAGAAATAAAACAGTTTAAAAAATGAATATTAAAAGGGCGATGTGGTGGCAACATCGCTCTTTTTGTCTGCAAACATCATGGAGAAATATCAGTATACAAACTCTGTAGAGTAGTAAGGAACAATAAGATATGTTCCGGCATATATGACATCTTCACTAAGGTGGTTGCAGAGCATGATCTCACGGATATGTGCTTCGCTGTCTTCATAATGATCGCCGTAAGCGGAAGCGATGGAAGAGAGCGTGTCTCCCGGCATAACCGTGACGGAGGTGTAATACTTATAATAATGAATCTCATCACTTCCCTCAGCGTGTGAACGTATGCCTGCAGCACCGATTAAAACAACCGTGCTTATAACGATGGCTGATACTATGCAGATCTTCCTGAATATCATCTGCCTTCTTCTGTGATTAACATACTTCCTTCCGGTTGAGGTACGACTTGTACTCATAATAAGTCCTCCAAATAATCCTGTAATAATATACACAAATACGTTCGGAACATTCGTTCGCTTCGTATGAGATGATTATATCGAACAAATTTTTGGATGTCAATACTTTTTTCGAACATTTATTCTAAAATCAGAACAAAATTTTGGAAAATATGTTTGCATTTTTATCGAACATATGTTAGTATCTAAATAGATAAATGTTTGTATATGCACATTTTACAGGCTTTGTGCATATATTAAGGAGGTTTTTATGGCAGGACAGGGCATTTCGGCTAAGCAGCAGCAGATTTTGGATTATATTAAGGATGAGATTCTTGCGAAGGGTTATCCGCCTACGGTAAGAGATATATGTGAGGCTGTGAACCTTAAGTCTACGTCATCGGTTTTTTCTCATCTTGAGACACTTGAGAAGAAGGGCTATATAAGAAGAGATCCGGCCAAGCCAAGGACCATAGAGATTATAGATGACAGTTTTAATATGGTAAGAACCGAGATGGCTTCGCTTCCCGTTATAGGTACGGTGGCTGCAGGCGAGCCCATACTTGCGGAAGAGAATATTACAAGTTATTTCCCTGTTCCGGCTGAGATGGTTCCCGGCGGCGAGCCGAGTTTCATTCTTAAAGTCAAAGGCGACTCGATGATTAATGCCGGAATCTTTTCGGGCGATCAGATATTTGTTCAGTGCTGCAATACGGCACATAACGGAGATACCGTTGTTGCTTTGGTTGATGATTCGGCTACAGTTAAGACATTTTATAAAGAGAAGGATCATATCAGACTTCAGCCGGAGAATGATACGATGGATCCCATAATAGTTGATGACTGTCAGATTTTAGGCAAGGTTTTCGGCGTTTTCAGATTATATCATTGATCGATATATATTAATAATAAAACAGGCTGTTGTAACCGTAAGGGTATGCAACAGCCTGTTTTATTCTTCTCTTAATTTGATTGCTTTGGCGGCACGACGTTTATGTTCGTCCTTCATGGCCGCATAATGCTTTCTTGTAGTATTTACATCCTTATGGCCAAGGACATCCGCAACAAGATATATATCGCCGGTTTCCTGATAGAGATTGGTGCCGAATGTACTTCGAAGCTTATGAGGTGTAATCTTTTTAAGACTTACCTGCGAAGCATATTTCTTGACCAGATTCTCTACGGCCCTTACGGATATTCTTCGATTCTGCATGGATAAGAAGAATGCTTCTTCATGACCGTCGATGGGTATTATCATTTTGCGTTCTTCAAAATATGCGGCAAGAGCATCATGTACCTCGCTGCCGAAGTAGACAACATCTTCATAACCACCCTTGCGTCTTACTTTTATTCTGTCATTGTTCCAGTCAATATCGGTAAGATCAAGCCCCACACATTCCGATACTCGAATTCCCGTTCCGAGCAGGAGAGTTAACAGGGCGGTATCCCTGACGGCGGTCTTATTATGATAGTTTAACTGCTTTTTGGTAAGATCCGTACCGGCTTCAACTCTGTCTAAAAGTTCTGCAACTTCATCGGGCTCAAGCCTGATTATCTCTTTTTCGTGAAGCTTCGGCATCGGAACCAAAGAGGGCGGATTGGTCTTTATCAGTTCGTTTTTGAAGTAATAGTTATAGAAGCTCCTGAGTGATGCCAGCTTCCTGCTTTTTCCGCGTTCGTCATTAAATACGTCCTCATCTTCACTGTTCTTATATAAAGAGAGATATTCCATGTATTCTTCGATATCTTCACGCCCGATCTTATCAAGGATTTCAAGCGGGAGATCGGTCATGGCATAATTCCTGCAGTATGAATTGTTCTTCATGATAAACTCAAAGAAAACCCTTAGATCATAAGCATAGGCAATCTTTGTTCTTGAAGCGATTGTATCGCTCATTCCGCGGAAATATGCCTTGCAGAACCCGGGGAGAGTGTCCATAAGATCTCTTAACTTCTGGATATTGTCTTTATTCACTTTTTCGTGATAATTCATATTGCCTTTATTCACGACATACTCCAAAGATATATATTACGGATTTATTCTAATAGTGTGCGCCTTCGTTCTTCTCCCAGCCTTTGATATTGCTTTCGGTGATGGCGGTAAACATTCTGTTTTTAACGCCGGGATTGTCCTTAATCATATCCTTTAACAAATTATGGGCATATTCACGCTTGGTATTGCCGTCAGCAGGACAGGGGCTTTTTACAACAGGTACATCATATCTTTTAACAAAACCGATAACATCGGCTTCATGCACATAGATAAGCGGTCTGATAACCGTTACTTCCATTCGGTCAAGGTAGGTTAAAGGCGCAAAACAATGAAAACGACCTTCGTACATAAGAGACAGAAGCATGGTCTCAACAACATCATCCCTGTGATGAGCATATGCAATCTTGCTTATACCGAGGTTCTTCATTGCCTCATTCAATGCGCCTTTTCTCATCTTGGCGCATAATGAACAGGGGTTTTTCTCCTTGCGTTCTTCAAATATAATCTGAGCTATATCCGTCTTTACAATATGGTATTCAACATTAAGCTTATCACATAAGGCTTTAATGCCGCTTAAGTCCAGATTATCAAATCCAAGATCAACGGTCACGGCGACTATATCAAACTTCTTTGGATAGAAGTGCCTTAAACCCTCCAAAGCATACAAAAGGGCAAGACTGTCCTTGCCTCCGGATATTCCGATGGCGATTCGATCGCCGTCCTCTATCATGTTGTAATCATCGACAGCTCTTCTGACGTAGCTGTATAGTTTTTGTAATTTCATATTTTTTCCGTTGTTATTTTTTCTAATTATAACACAATTAAGAACTTTATTATGATATACTTATAAAGCAAAACATTTACAAAGGGGTTTAACGTGAGCAAGAAGAGTAAAAACAAGAAGATATTTGACGGGAAATATTTCAAATGGGGGCTAACTGCATTTATTGTTGTGATGCTTTCCAGCCTTACGATATATTGTATTTTTCATTTTGCGGATTTTAAGGGGGGATGGAACAAGTTAATCAAGGTCTTTGCTCCGATAATCGACGGTCTTGTTATAGCCTATATTCTTAATCCGATTGTAAGGTTTTTTGAAGTAAAGTGTCTTGAAGCCAATTATATAAAGCATGGTCTTCATGTGGGAAAGAAGGAGAAGAAGCGCTTCCGTGTCATTTCGGTAATTGTAACGATTATTATCGTTTCGGCTTTAATATATGCGTTCTTCAGTTCGGTATTGCCGCAGTTGGTATCATCTGTTGAGACGCTTATCAACAACTTCCCGACATACTATAACAATGTTGTCGACTATATGAATACTCTGCCCGAAAAGTATCCGATTCTTAATGATGAAGATGTTGTTGCATATTTTGATGAGTATTCGTCTGATCTTGCCAAGTACGTGACAGGCAATATATTTCCTAATGTAAAAGATCTGATAACATCGCTTTCGGGAAGCCTTATAAGTGCGCTTGGGGCCGTACTTAATCTGATTATAGGCCTTATCATAGCCATATACCTTTTATCCGGCAAAGAGAAGTATATCGGTATGGTCAAGAAGATGCTTTATTCCGTATTAAGCAGGGAAAAAGCGAATGATCTGATGGTTGATTTAAGATTTGTCGACAAGACATTCGGCGGATTTTTAATAGGCAAGATAGTGGATTCGATTATAATCGGAATTCTTTGCTTTATAGGCTTGAGTATACTTAAGGTTCCTTTTGCGGTACTTGTAAGCGTTATTGTCGGAGTGACAAATATAGTGCCTTTCTTCGGTCCCTATTTGGGAGCTATTCCGAGTGCCTTTATTATATTGTTGATAGATCCTAAAAAGTGTCTTGTGTTCCTGATATTTGTACTTATACTTCAACAGGTGGACGGTAATATCATCGGACCGGCCATTCTCGGTAATTCAATCGGAGTATCAAGTTTCTGGATTATTGTATCAATAACGGTATTCGGCGGATTCTTCGGAGTTTTTGGAATGCTTATCGGTGTTCCGTGCTTTGCGTGCGCATATGCATTTATCAGAAGAAGAGTCAACAAGCGACTTAAAGGTAAGGGCATGTCTATTGCCACATTTGATTATGCCAAGACTTCTTATGTGAGTGAGAGCGGAGAACTTGTATTCATCGGTTCCGGTGTTACGGACGGTAACCAGAACAACAGATATATAGAACTTAATCCTTCGGTAACGGAGAAGGGAACTGAGAATAAATCCTTTACTTTAAAACTCGGAGATAAGATTGCAGAGTTTTTTGTGATTGCAAAGGATAAAATCATCGCGTTTGTAATGCGGATTTCCAAGAAGAACTGATTATATTGATTCTTCGAATTTTACATTGGAATTCTCGGATATGACCTGCTCATAGGCTTTCCTGGCCGTATCTTCGACTGCATCGTCATAGCCGACGAGGGCGGCAAAAGGTGAAAACTGAGCGGCCCTGTCACTTACAGACATCTGCGGATGTACACTTGATGTGTGGTGCGGATGAGATATGATTGATTCGTATTTTGTTAACTCCATATTGATATCGGATTTGCTCATGCTTTGTGACCTCCGATCTGATTGTTCCTTTCAATTGTCATGGCACCTTCCTGTAAGTCGGTGCCTTTTATTATTGCATTCTTGCCAAACTTCTTCTTAAGTGCAAGCGTAGCCTTCTGCAATGCTTTCTCTTTATCAAGGCGTTCATCCTCGGCCTGTCTGTCGCGTTCTACTGCATCATAATCTGTAAAAAGATCAAGCTGCTCATAGGAGTCCCCCTTGGGCGCATCTTCTTCGTATACGGTGTTGTTCGCCGTAATATTCACCCTTCTTACGGTTAACAGAGAGTCGGTTATATCCTCATAAAGATTAACAGCCGCCTCACATATAAGTCGGGTAGAAGAGGTGTAGCGTGTTAGAGAGACTGAACCGTGTGCAGACTTCGGTACCCGTCTTCCGTAATAATCCAGTGATATCTGCCCCTTATACTTACGACTTATCTCGGGGTCATCCAAAGCCGTACCGTCATAACCGATATAAAGTGTTATACTGTCAGCCACAAGGCCTTTATCTACAAGATCAAGTGATAAAACATCGGCCATCTCACGTACGATTATTCTTGCCTCATCATGAGTATACGGACGCATAAGAACCTGTCCCGAGCCAGTGGAAGACGACTTGGGCTTATATGACTTGATATCGGATATGGTACAGGGTTCATAACCCCACGCATGATCTATGATAAGTTCGGCATTGACGCCGAAAAGCCTGTAAAGCAATTCTTCGTCCTGTTCGGAGCATAAAGCGATATCGCCCATGGTATACATACCGTATTCGGCAAGACGCCTGGCAGTTCCGCGCCCTATACGCCAAAAGTCCGTAATGGGAGTATGCGCCCACAGATTCTGCCTGTAGCTTGCTTCATCAAGACTTGCTATACGTACGCCGTATTCATCGGCTGTAATATGCTTGGCCCATATATCCATGGCAATCTTGCACAGATACAGGTTCGAACCTATGCCTGCCGTAGCAGTAACCTGCGTTAGCTTATAAACCTCAAGAATTACCTTGCGTATAAGTTCTTCGGGAGACAGCTTATATATCTCCATGTATCTCGTAATATCTATGAATACCTCATCACATGAATACACATGTATATCTTCAGGCGCAAAATACTTAAGATAAACCCTGTATATGTTCGTGCTGCACTCCATATATCGCAGCATGTGAGGCTTGGCTATGATAAAATCAAGCTTTAGTGAAGGATCTGACTTAAGTGCATCATCATCAGCGGATGATCCGGAGAATTCTCCGCCCGGAGCGGACTTAAGACGTGTAGCATTGATATGTCCGACAGTCTGCTTGACTTCAAAAAGCCTGCATCGTCCGGGGATACCGTAGGCCTTAAGAGATGGCGATACGGCAAGACATATTGTCTTATCCGTGCGTGACTCGTCGGCAACAACAAGATTGGTCTTAAGCGGATCAAGCTTGCGATCGACACATTCAACGGAGGCATAGAACGACTTAAGGTCTATGGCCGCATATATATGATCGTTATTAAAGTCGAAAATCGGAACGTGATCATTCATATCCACATAGTACCAAACATCCGTTCTTTTTACAAGTAAAAACCCCTGTGATAAAATGATATGGCTACATAAACGCTAAGTTTCTTGTATATATATAAAAAAGGAAGAGGGCTATGTATCCTAAAATAATAGAAGACTTTGTCAGAATGTGTGCGGACGGATATAAACTCGGCTTTAACGAAGCCAACGGCGGCAACGCTTCGTATCGTCTGGCACCCGAAGAGGTTAAAAAGTGCAGTGAATATCTGGATTTAAGCGATGAAGAAGACTGGGTCAGCCTGGGCGTTGAAGCACCCGGACTTTCAGGCGAATACTTTATTGTGACCGCATCGGGATCGCTTATGAGAAATGTTAGCCTTGATATACCCGGCACACTCGGTATTGTACAGCTTAACAGTACGGGAGACGCATACAGAAAGGTCTGGGGACTTGAAGGCGGACGTCCGACATCCGAATTTGCAGCTCATATTTTAAATCACAGTGTAAGGAAGATATCAAGCGGCGGAGCGGACAGGGTTATGTATCATTTACATCCGGTTAATCTTATAGCGCTGACATATATACTTCCACTTGAGGATAAGGTGTTTTCAAAGACACTATGGAAATCCATGACTGAATGTGTAATGGTTATTCCCGAAGGAGTCGGCGTGCTTTCGTGGATGGTGCCGGGTTCAAAGGAACTTGCAATTAATACATGCGATAAGATGGAAAAACATAAGGCGGTTGTATGGGCGCATCACGGACTCTTTGTAACGGGAAGCAGTTTTGACGATGCATTCGGAAGAGCACATACGATAGAAAAAAGTGCAGATATCCGTAATAAGATTATTCAGTCGGGAAAGCCTGTATTACAGGAAATCTCGGATGATGAGTTGAGGGATATATGTAAAAGCTTAAATCTTACGATAAATGAAGATATATTTGCCTAAATATCGCTTGACGTAAGGGATAGTTCGTGCTAATATATCACAGTGTGCCGCATAACGAGGCTATAAGTATGCACTTTTTTAACAGTGCATCGCCATAGTTAGCGAGATTTATAAGAAGGAGGTTGACCTCATGTACGCAATTATAGCAACAGGCGGTAAGCAGTATAAGGTAAGTGAAGGCGATGTTATCCGTGTTGAGAAGCTCGACGCAGAAGCAGGCAATACAGTTACTTTTGATAAGGTTGTCGCTGTTAAGGATGCTGACCTTAAGGTTGGTGCAGATGTTGCCGGTGCCAAGGTTACAGCTACTGTAATGGATCAGGGCAAGGGCAAGAAGATCATCGTATATAAGTATAAGAGAAAGTCAGGTTATCATAAGAAGAACGGCCACAGACAGCTCTATACCGAAGTTAAGATCGACAAGATCACAGTTTAATCATGACAAAGATAACTATTGTCAAGCATGACGGTAAGTACAGAGGATTTGAATGTCAGGGACATTCGGGATATGCGGAGAGCGGTGAAGACGTTGTCTGCGCTGCGATTTCGGTACTTACTCTCAATACCATCAATAGCATAGACCATTTTCTGGATGATGAGATTTCAGTCACAACGAACGAGAAAGATGGTGTTATACAGTGCTATTTCATGGGAGAACTATCCGAGGGTGCAAAGCTTTTAATGGATAGTCTTGAATTTGGACT
>JAEEGJ010012329.1_pt1 | contig 21220 bp, 15 predicted proteins | sample 8958761 | NCBI WGS metagenome assembly JAEEGJ01 (sample SAMN16246546, study PRJNA631951) | gut metagenome | biome: gut microbiome; feature: rumen; material: RS-attached | host: Bos | place: Iran: Karaj | collected 2018-10
CGCCTCACCGAGTGCGGCCACGATGTGATGATAGTCCTCGACTCCATCACGCGTCTGGCACGAGCCTACAACACCGTCCAGCCAGCCTCCGGCAAGGTGCTCAGCGGCGGTGTCGAGGCCAACGCTTTGCAGAAGCCCAAGCGCTTCTTCGGCGCGGCGCGCAACATCGAGGGCGGCGGCAGCCTCACAATCATTGCCACGGCCCTCACTGAGACGGGCAGCAAGATGGACGACGTTATTTTCGAGGAATTCAAGGGTACCGGCAACATGGAGCTGCAGCTCGACCGCAAGCTCAGCAACAAGCGCATCTACCCCGCCATCGACATCAACGCCTCCAGCACGCGTCGCGACGACCTTCTCGTCAAGCCCGACATACTGGCGCGCAGCGTCGTGCTCCGCAACCACCTCACCGACCCCACTCCCATCGAGGCCATGGAGTGCCTGCAGAAGCAGATGGTGCACACCCGCAACAACGAAGAATTCCTCTACACGATGGACAAATAAACAAGAGGGCCGCCCGACGGGCGGCCTTTCTTACCCATCTCATACCCATCTCATACTCTTCTCATACCTTCCCCACAGGTGGCTTTTCCGAAAAAAAATTTGAGCGTTGCGGTGTTGCAGCGTTGCAGTTCAAAATAGGGGTAACCAAAGTCAAAACTAAACTATTATATTTAAATATTAATATTTAAATATAAAGAGTAATTTTAGGGGATTGACATTCCAAAAATGTAACTGCAACGCTGCAACACTGCAACATTTAGAAATAATTCGTGTTCATTCGTGTAATTCGTGGTCGAAAAAAAGGAGAAGCAATAACGACAGATTAACGTCCAATTGACGGCCATTAACGTGAAAAAAAAATACAGATTGGCCGTTAAGATTACTTAACGTTTGGTTTAAAAAAACACAAAAATTGTTGCTTTTGATAATTTTATTATCACATATCGGGAAATAGTCGTATCTTTGCATTGTAATACAATAGCCACAGATGTGCGGTGTTTCGCCGTAACTTCTTTGGTGATTGTGTGTTACATGGACTATATATGATAATAATAACAAGAAAAACGATATGAAAAAAGAGAAAAATGCGTACATCACTCCGCTCCTCACGGTAGTGGAGTTCCGTACGGAAAGAGGCTATGCCAGTTCTGAGGGTAATCTGGTGATTAACTCGTCGCAGGCCATCCAGGGTTTCATCGACAGAGAGGTTGCTTTGGAGGAACATCAGATGGGTGAAGTGAGAGAAGGCGGTGTTCTTGCCGGTGAAATGTTAGGTAATGAAGACCACTCTAACGCAGGTAGCGGTAGCGCCTGGCAGTACAGCGATGGTGGTTGGTTTTAATCAAAAAGTCTAACAGAAACAGAAAGGAATGATACCGATGAGAAACATTCGTATTGCTTTATATGTTTGCCTGGCAGGTTTGTTGGCTACGGCTTGCCAAAAAGACAAGATTGAGGAACAGCTTCCTCTGAGGGAGTATACCACAGATATCTTCAAATTGAAATCTGCTCCATTTGTCGACGATAACAATGGTCAGAAGGTATATCTTCAGTATACCGATATGTCGTCGACCCTCTTTTATGAGGATGGCGACAAGATAAGGATTGGTAGTGATTTGGGTGGATATGGCGATTTTGTAATCAAGTACAGAACTGTCAGTGACGGCCAGTCGCCTGCTGTAACGAGCGATGGCTGGTACGCCCAGGGTTCTGCAGAATTGACGGGTAATACTTTCTATGCCGCCTATGTCGATGGCTTCAATGACAACAGCGCTAATCTGCAAGGGGAAGGACCTTCTTCCTTTGCTTTCAATATTAACTCAATAAAAGAGGATGTTAATTACAACAAGGTGATTCTCTCCGGTAACACAAGCAGCAGCACTAACGGTACAATGTTGACGCTTGAGCCTGCATGTGCTATTCTTCGTCTCAACACTCAGGGTGCTGGCGCTACTTACTCTTATGTTAAAGTCGGTTTTGAAGCAACCAAAGTGCCTAAGAAGGGTACTGTGAATGCCTCAAGCAGAACGCTCTCGGTGAGTGGTGTGAACGATTATTTAACAGGTGTAGCACAAAGTGGTGCCGGTGAATTTCTTTATATGCGTCGCAGCAATGTTAGTGCTGGCGAGGATGATTATTGGTATGTCGCCATTCCTATTATCGGTTCAAGTGTTAGCACCACTCTGTATCTTGAATGGCAAAAGGGCGGAGTGACAACACAATATAAAACTTCAGGTGAAGTCACTTTGGAAAAAGGACGTGTATATACCGTTGGTACCACGAGATCCACACCATTCACGACAGAAGGATACACAAAGAGTTTCTTCTATGTGAACGGCAGTGGTGGAGCTGTGGCATTCTCGGCCGGAAACCTGCAGGGACAGAGACATAGACAAGGTATGGGTCAAGTTAATGAATGGAAGTTCGCTCCAAGCCAGATGACGGCATTGGTGGATGCAAATGCCAGTATTGGTCTTGGTGTTTGGGTTGATCTGTTGGGTTATGGTACGAGCGGTAATACTGCGCACCCTAACCTATCTGAAACAAATGTTAGTTATTATCCTTCCGGTGACATTGCAGGCTCCGCTGACGATTGGGGTGTATTCAATTCCACATCACCAGGAATAATCTATGGATCTACTACTGTGACTGATATTTCGTGGAGTACGTTAACTAAATTAGAGTGGGAATACCTTATAGGCCGCTCCAACAAGGCGGGCCTTGCTACTATAACCATCGACGCAATCGCTTATGAAGGTTTGGTGCTCTTGCCTGACGAAACAGAATCGGGTACCCCGTGGTCAATGCCTGATGGAGTATCATTTAATGCCAGTTTCAGCAGCTATACGGCGAATAGTTATTCCGCTTCCGAGTGGTCGACTCTCGAGAATTCCGGTGCCGTATTCCTGCCCGTGACCAACTACCGTAACGGCAAGAAAGTTTCCGGTAATCACGAAGGCTATTACTGGACATCAACAGGAAATGGCGCCGCGTCATATGTGTTGAAGATAACTTCCAGTTCGGTTTCGGTGGTTTCTGCGACGAGGTCACGTGGTTGTGCGGTAAGACTTGTTGCTAGGGCTGAATAGTTGGAAAAGAATTAAAGAATATTCATTAAAACATTAGAATATGAAACGCGTATTATTACACAGAGGACTTCGCAGCTTCTTTATGATGGCGATGTCAGTACTAATGTCGTTCTCCTATGCAAAGGCTCAGAACATAATTACTGTCTATATGTATGATATGGACTGGAATGAAGTTGACTGGGGTACTGTCAGCGGAAACGAAGGCACTTTTGCCAACGGAGATGTTGTCACTTTGACTGTTACGCCTATAAGTGGAAAAGAGGTAAGAGAGTGGTATAATAGCGATTTTGATATGATTGCTGGCGAGACAAATACATGTGATGTTGTTGTCGATGGCAACACGGAAGTGTATGTGTTTATGGGTGAAGCCACTATTCGCCATAATTTGTATGTTAATGTATACCCGGAAGAGTGCAGAAACCTTTGCAGTGTAACCGGCGACGGCGAAAAGCTCGACGGCGCAACACCGACGCTGACGGCATCTTATGCTGATCCGTATACTATCGACCATTGGGAGATAGGCGGTGTCCAGGTGAAAGGTAACTCCAGCACCTACACGCTTGAACCCATGCACAGCGATGTGACGGTTGACGCAATCTTTGCTTATATTCCTCAGGAACGCACCATCAGCGTAGCTACAAATGATGCAAACCTTGGCACTGTGCAGATTGCAAGCGGCAGCGAGCAGAGCAACACCTCTCTCAACGTCTACGAGGGTGAGCAGATTACCCTGACGGCAACACCTGTCGGCAACAATGCGGTCTTCGCCGGATGGTATTTGGCAGCCAACAAGGTGTCGGAAGAGCTTTCCTATACCTTCACTCTGCCCAACGGCAGCGGCGATCGCGAATACCTCGCCACATTTGTCTCTCAGGAGCAAAATTTCACAATGCTCGCCCAGTGCGTCCGCTGCGAAGGTGGCGCCGTATCACCGAATACTGCTACTACTGTTCAGGGTGGCTCTCAGCAGACATTTAGCGTTACTAGCATAACCTCCGGCTGGGAGTTCGACGGCTGGTATGACGATGACATTAAGACGAACCTCGTCTCCACGGCAACCAGTTTCACTGTCAACCCCGTTATTGAGGATGTGACACTCTATGCCCACTTCCACCACCAGCCCTACACCATCACCACCCATGTGAACCCCGCTAACTCTGGTAGCGTCACCGTCTCTGCCCCCAACAACCAGGGCACCTACGATGAGTTTACCGACCACACCGTTACGGCTACCGCCAACACTGGCTATCGCTTCGGCAGCTGGACAGGCATCAACCAGGCTGGAGAATCGTTCACTATCACCAGTATTAACCATAACTACGACATCACGGCCAACTTCATCAAGACCTGGCAGGTCAATGTGAGTGCCACCCAGGGTGCCGCCCCCACTGTCCAGGCCAACACCACGCCGCACAACGGCTGGTACGACGAGGGCACGACGGTGATTGTCACCGCTGGTGATGTTGATGGCTATGCATTCACTTACTGGACTGTAGACGGCGTCGACAATACAAGTGCTACAAATAAGGTATACAATATTCAGTCGCTGTCGAGCACCGTAACCCTGAGGGCCAACTATGTGCCCCTCTACCGTGTGCGTCTCTATAAGAACCCGACCAATGTTACGGCCACGCTGAATGGCGCAGATAACTATGCTCAGGGCACAACTGCCTCGGTGAGCGTCGACTACGATGACAACGTCTACACCTTCAACGGTTGGTCATACTACCCCAGCACTAACATCATCACTACCGACAATCCCTTCGAGTTTACTGTCAACAGCAATGTCGACCTGACTGCAAACTTCACTACCAATACCGTTTACTATAATGTTACAGTAAACGTTGAAGGTACCGGTTGCTCTGTCTCCAGCGAGCAGATACCCAACATTGTGAGCGGTGTTGCTAACCAGGTGGAGGAAGGCCGTTACATTACACTTGTTCCCAATGATTTCGGTGACTATCACTTCGTGCGTTGGGAAATAGGCAATGGCGTATATCCCGCAGCCCAGTATCCTACCTACAGTACCCAGGTGAATAGTGACCTCACCATCACCGCCGTCTTCGAGGAGGCCAATGTCTACCATGTGACCTTCTTGACCGACCCCGAGAACGATCCCATCATCGAGTTCATCGGTGTCAACCCCAACGGTATCTACAACGAGGGTGAAGCCCTTGACGTCACAGTCACCGCCCACGGCAACCCCAACTACGAGTTCGTTGCTTGGTTCAAGGATGGCCGTCTCTACCGTCAGGCCCGCACCGAGCACCTCCAGATTGCCCATGTGACATCCGATATGGAGTTCACGGCTGTGTACGATGTGTTCGAGTCTGAAGATATCGACTACCTGGTTTATGACGACGAGGTCGCCAAGACGACTATTATCGGTGTGCAGGATGCCTACCGCACCAACATTAGCACCGTCAACATCCCCGCTTCTGTGACCGCTATTGCTGACCAGGCATTTGCCGGCTGCACCAGCCTCTCGAGCCTCGTGATTCCCGACAACGTGCAGACAATTGGCAACTATGCCTTCAGCAACTGCTCGGCTCTCTCAACCATCATACTGCCCGACGGCATTAGCTTGGGCACTTATGTGTTCAACAACTGCCGCTCGCTGCGCAATGTTATGCTGCCTGCCGACATGACGGCAATTCCCGAAGGTCTCTTCTACGGCTGCAACGACCTATCGTCGATGGAGATTCCCGCTACTGTTGAGAGCGTCGGTAGCTTTGCTTTCTACGGCTGCCGCAACATCTATACGCTGACGGTGCCCGCCTCGGTGACTACCATCGGTGCACAGAGCTTCGCCAGCATGAACGGTCTGCACTTCGTTAACCTCGCCGCCGGTATCGAGAGCATCGGCAGCAACGCCTTCGAGGGTAGCACCCGCATAGTGCTCACCAACTTTGAGGGCACGATGGCCGAATGGTTGGCTATCAGCTTTGAGAATGAGAACTCGCAGCCTGTGTCTCGCTCACGCAACTTGGCTATCAACGGCGAGCTGGTTACCGAACTGAATGTCCCCGCCGGCATCACCGAGATTAAGTCCTATGCCTTCTACGGCGATACCCTCATCACCGAGATTACGATGCCTGCCGATGTCACAACCATCGGTGATAAGGCTTTCTACCACCTCAAGAACCTTGAGCGCATCACGCTGCACAGCCTGCCTGCCAACGTCAGCGACAATGCCTTTGAGGGTGTGAGTGCCGATGTGATTGTCGCCGTGCCTTGTGGCATGGAGACTCAGGCCCGCACCCAGCAGTGGGGTGGCTTCACCAACTTCGTAACCGACGGCATGCCTGTGCTCACCCTTGTGCAGCGCCCCGGCGGTACTGTGACAATCGAAGAGTATCCTTCCTGCAACGATGCAGAGTACACCTATCAGATTCTTGCCAACAACGGCTTGAACTACCAGTTCCTGAGCTGGAGCGACGGTAACACCGAGCAGAGCCGCAGCATCACCCTCACCGAGGATATGACACTCTCGCCAATTTGGCTGCGCGTGGAGAGCGCTGAGACCATGACTCCTACCTACAGCTGCGCCTTCGAGAATAGCCAGGAGAAATCGGCTTGGTTCGTTGTGGCCCCCGGTGTCAACAAGTGGAATATCGGCAATGCCGTACATTACCATTCGGTGCTTGGCGGTACAAAGAGCCTCTATGTGACCACCAACGAGAACGGTAACAACAACGAGTATGACGACGAAGGTCAAAGCACCTATGTCTTCTCGGATGTTTATATGTACGAAGGTATCAACGAAATCAGCTTCTACTACCGTGTGGCCGGCAATGAAGGCGACTATATGAATGTTGCCATCCTGCCCGACGAGATGAACTACGAAGAACTCAACCCATATAGCAACGGTGCCATCCTGGTTGCCGACAACCTGTACGGTGACGGCGACACTTGGCAGTATGAGGCCCGCATGGTGAATATCGTCTCTAGCGGTTGGCGCAAGGTAGCCTTCTTCTGGAATGTCACTGACGACAACAACAGCACCGATATTGCTGCCGCTGTTGACAACCTCAATGTTTTGTACCGTAACCCCAATAACCTGTCGAATAGCTTCGTCGATGTGGATGTCGAGGTCGCTGCCGCCAGCGATGGTATGGGTACCGCCTACACCGGCGAGACCCCCGGAGTCACTAGCAAGCGCTACTACTATGGTGATGATATTACAATCCACGCTGTCCCCGCTGACAACGAGCACCAGTTCGTACAGTGGATGATTGGTGACCGCGTTATCTCCACCGAGGCTGACTACACTCTCGACTTTGTCGAGTACTGGGGCATCAACCCGACCCTTACTGCAGTCTTCGAGCTTATACCGACCACCTACACCGTCACCGTGACCCTGCAGGAGGGTGCTGACAACTCTTCGGCTGAATATGGTGTTATGGATGCCAATGGCGACATCAACGCCGTTACCGCTATCGATAACTCTCAGGATGCCGACCTGTATCTCAACCTGCCGCAGGAAGGCTGGGCATTCTTGGGTTGGGCCAACGAGGCTGGTGACATTGTGGCTACCGATAACCCCTTCACCTACACTGGCCGTGTGAACGCCCACTTTATCGCTGTGATGAAGGAATACCACGACTGCTCGAACTACGATGATCCCAACTACTACAATCCGTTTAACTACGGTCAGCAGGATGAGCCCATCAGCGATCATGACACTCCCGAAATGCGCGACGTTATCGTTTCCAACATCAATGTCTTCATGGAGGGCAAACAGATTGTCGTGGAGAACACCGGTGACTACACCGTCACGCTGTACGATGTCTCCGGCCGCGCTCTTGACCGCCGTGTGAGCCCCGACCAGAAGATTTACTTCGACGTGCCGCTCTCCGGCTCTTATCTCATCCGCGTGGGTAATGTGTTGACACAGCGTGTCGTCGTCGTCAAGTAATAACGGCACATACGATATTATGTGGGGCGGCCTTCCGGCCGCCCCGCAATGTATCAGAGAGGTTATGAGGCAGATAGCACATATAGAGACACCATTCAGGGAGAAGTTCGGAGTGCCGCGGCAGGCGGGGCTGGTGGACTATGAGGCCCGTGTCGTCTTTGAGCCTGAATACCGCGTGGCGGAGGCAGTCCGCGGCCTCGACGAGTTCGACTACGTGTGGCTGATATGGGGTTTCCACCTTGCCGAGCGCGAGGAATGGTCGCCAACGGTGCGGCCGCCGCGCCTTGGGGGTAACAAAAGGGTGGGGGTATTTGCCACTCGCAGCCCTTTCCGCCCCAACGCCATAGGTCTGTCGAGCGTGCGCCTGCTGCGCATAGAACCGGGCCCTGTGCTGGTAGTCTCCGGCGCCGACCTGGTGAACGGTACGCCTATCTACGACATCAAGCCCTACCTGCCTTATGCCGACAGTCATCCCGATGCGCGTGGCGGCTTCGCCCAGCAGGCTCCGAAGAGCCTCGAGGTGGTCGACGACCACGGCCTGCTGCTGCAGCTGCCAGAAGGAGAGCGCGAGGCGTTGCGCAACAGTCTGGCCCTCGACCCACGGCCACATTATCAGAACGATGCACAAAGGGTTTATGTGATGCCCTTCGACAAATGGGAGGTCCGGTTCCGGGTATCGGATGATGTGGTTGAGATTGTAGGTGTTAAATAATGTTAACAAAGTAACAAACTTATATAGTCAGCGTCTATACCAACGATGAGCATGAGTTATGCAGAGATGGTTGACGGCTGTCGCCGCCGCAATGCCAAGGCCCAGCGGGCTCTCTACGACGAGCTGGCGCCGATGGCGGCGGGAGTATGCCGCCGCTATTCTGCCGACCGTGATGAGGCGAAGGACATGCTGCAGGACGGCTTTGTGAAGGTTTACGAGCGCATAGGCTCGCTGCGCGACCCGCAAAAGCTCCGCTCGTGGGTGTATAACATCATGGTGAACACCTGCATACAGCACTACCGGCGTGCCCGTCACACGGTGCTCATGGAGATGGACACCGAGGCGGCAGGGACGGAGACAGAGCTTCCGTACAGCATGGAGGATATAGTGATGGCTCTCGGCGCCTTGTCGCCGGTGCAGCGCATGGCATTCAACCTCTGCTGTGCCGAGGAGTGCAGCCACGAGGAGGCAGCAAAGCAGATGGGCTGTAGCGAGGTGGCGGTGAGGGTGGCCCTAAGCAGAGCGCGCATGAATATGCGTCAGTATTTGGAAAACATAGAAACAAGATAAACTATGGATTGGAAAGATTATAAGGAGACACCCGAGGACGGGATGTTCGAAACTATACAGAAGCGCCTGCGCGTGCGCCGTGCCTGGCGTATAGGAGGCGGTGCCGCCGTGCTGGCGGTGGCTGCCGCGGTAGTAGCCTTCGCAGTGTCGGCGCCCAAGGACGAGGCTGTGACCGAGGAGCAGGTGACGGTGGCTGCTGCGCAGACTGAGCCTGAGGCCGTTGTTGCAGCAGTACAGGAGAATACCGATGTGCCTGCTGCCACTGCCGTGAAAGCCGTGGAGCAGGGACGGGAAGGACAGGCGGTGAGTGTACTGCCGGAGCCGCAGATGCAGGTGGTGGCGGTGGCTGAACCCGTGGACGGTAACGTTGCTCCGACGATGACATTTGCCGTACCCGCTGTCTCGCCGAGGCATTCTCGCAACGTGAATACTGATGAGGTGGCGAATCTTGTGCAGGAGGCGCCTGAGACTGCCGCCAATACAGAGACTGCGGCCAAGTCGGACACCAAGTTCGGTGGCCAGGAACCGGAGCCATACCATGAGGACAACCTGCTGTGGGCGCCGAATGTCATAGCCCCTGCCGACGATAAAGTTGAGAACCGTGTGTTCAAGGTTATAGCAACGTCTGACTTGCAGGACTTCCGCATTCACATCTATAATCGTGGCGGTCGTTTGGTATACAGCACTAGCGACATTAACGCTGCATGGGACGCCACTGCCGGTGGCTCGATGGTGCCCCAAGGCGCTTATGTGTGGGTGGCTACATTCCGCGACAGCGACGGTGTGTCGCGCCGCGAGGCAGGAACCGTGACGGTGGTCAGATAGCACCACGTCGCCTGACGCTAAATGGCATATAACCAAAGAATAAGCCAACGGATTGAACCGTTGGCTTTATTTTGTTTTCACTATGTGAAAAAAAAGTTGTACTTTTGCAGTTTGAAATAATGGCAGGGACTGTTCTATCGCTGGGCAGAGATGCCGAGAGGAAAGTCCGGGCAGCACGAGCCACCATGCTTCCTAACGGGAAGGGGCTGCGCCTGTAAAGGCGGGGCTACAGAGAGCGCCACAGAAAAGATACCGCCTGTTTGCAAGGCAAACAGGCAAGGGTGAAAACGCGGGGTAAGAGCCCACGACGTGTGCCGGTGACGGCCATGGACGGCAAGCCTCATGGGCTGAAAGACCAAATATACCGACAAGCCTTCGGGCAACGGGCAGGCTCGCCTGTATTGTCGGGGGGTAGGTTGATAGAGGCCGTCGGCGACGGCGGCAGTAGATTGATGATAGAACACGACAGAACCCGGCTTATAGGTCCTTGCCTTTTATTATGACAGAACAGGCTATGAGAGCTCGACATATAAACATCATACTCCTTGCCGCAGTATTGTTGCTGGCGGCGTGTTCGGGGCGCTATATAGGCACGCCGCGCGTCGCTATGCTCGACTACCAGACCAAAAGTACCTACGGGTCGCTGTATGCGTTGGCGACGGCACATGCGGAGAGCATCAACGCTGCCGTGAAGGCTGATACGCTGCATCCGGGCATGTATGCCGAGTATGGTGTGGCGCTGGCGCTTATGGGGCATGACGGCGAGGCATGCCGTATGCTCAACTCCGAGGTTAAAGCCTTCCCGGAGAGTCGCCGCATGGTGCGTCGCATAAAAGAGCGCCTGTTGCCTGCTATGGTCGATGACACGCTGGCGGGCCAGCGCGACACCGCGGATATGCTGAAGTTGCAGAACTGGGCTTACGACAGCCTTGCCGCACTGCAGCACCTGCCATGGGTGGCGTCGGTGATAGACAGCACCGACACGTTGCGTGTAATGCAGCAAACGCCCGTTGACTCAGTGGAGTATCCGATACGCCTCACTGCCAACCAGAAGCGCGAGCTTTTGGTCGAAGAACAGCGCAAGGAAGAGCTACGCCGTAAAGAGATAGAGGACTCTATAGCCGCTGCAAAGCAGGCCAAGATAGACGCACGCAATCAGGCCAAGATAGATAAGAAGAAAGCCAAGAAGGAGAAAGAGAAGGCAAAGAAAGAGGCTGATAAAAAGAAGAAAGAAGCAGCCAAGGAAAAAGCCAGGCAGCGTGACTTGGAGAAACAGCGCAGGGCGGAAGAACGCAAGGCCAAGAATAAGGGAAAGGAGGCTTCGGAATGAAACGACTGTACCTGTTATTATTCTTACCATTGCTCATGGTAGGTTGCAAGGGGGAGAAGAAGCTGGCGCGCTACAATGAGATGTACCAACAGGAGCCCACGGTTATATATGTGGCGCCGCTCAACGACCTATCCATGCGCCGTGCGGTTCGTGAGACTGTGGACTCCGTCTATAATGCCTCGCTGAACATTGCCTCAAGGCAGTTGTACCTTACCGCCACCGACCCGCTGACCAGCAACGGGTACTATGTACTTGGCCCGTTGGCATCGGCCCAGCTCGCCGCTACCGAGACCCGTACTGGGCGACAGCTTCGCAACGATAACATCAATGACTTGTATAATGACTTGGGCATCGATGCAGTGCTCTTTATTGACCTCATCAATTGGTCCCATACGTCTAACAGTTGGAGTGTTGAGGCGGAATATGTGTTGCGCTCCACTGTCACAGGTGTGGAACTGCTGCATGTGCATGTCAATGCCACAAAGATACTGCCTACCGACCACAAGGGTAACCCAAAGCCTCTAAAGGATGATTTGGAGTTCGCCAAGCAATATGGTTGTGATCTCGAGACCGCGCAGCGTTGTCGTCTGGTGGAGATCATGAACCAGTACGTGCTCAAGGACTTGCCAGCCGGTAAGCGTGCCCGCAAACATGAGGCCGAGCAATATGCCAAGCCGCATCCCGAATACTTCAACTTGCGTATCCACCGTGACGGTAGCGTGGAGCGGCTAAAAGACGAGGAACTATGAGAATAGAGGTCTCCTTGTCGCCGGCACTTTATCCCTACCGCACCATTACCATCCACCATGTCACCGTGGCCATAGACCTGCTACGCGCCACCACAGCTGTCTGTGCTGCCTTCCAGGCGGGATGCAGCAGCGTTGTGCCACTTGACACGCTTGAGGGATTGCAGCCCTACCGTGAACAAGGCTTCCAGCTTGCAGCGGAGCGCGGCGGCAAGAAGGTGGGCGACGCCGAATACGGTAACTCTCCGACGGAATACCTGCGTCACGATATGAACGGCATAAAGTTGGCCTACAGCACCACAAACGGCACTGTAACCATGCTGCGCGGCGCCGATGCCGACCTCACGCTGGCAGGCTCATTCGCCAACCTTACGGCTCTGTGTGACCGTCTGCTGAAAGAGGATATGGACGTCGTGCTGCTATGTTCCGGCTGGCAGCAGGACTTCTGCATTGAGGATACCCTTGTTGCCGGTGCGATAATCGAGAAGATGAAGGCCAGTCCTTACGGCGATGCCGCCACGATGGCTCTTGCTATGTGGCAGCTGGCAAAAGACGACCCTTACGAATACTGCCAGCGATGCACCCATGTGCACCGCCTCTATGGTCTCGGTGCCGCCGACGATGTGCGCTTCGCCTTCCGTCAGGACACATGCCCTGTGGTTCCAGTACTCAAAAACGGTATACTTACACTGTGAAACACCTGTTGGTCATAATACTGCTTGCTGCCACCGTTGGCGCCAATGCCCAGTGGGACACCGCCGGCTTGCGCTTGCAGCATTTCAGTGTGGCTCCTGCGGTGACGTCGGTCGGCCTGATGGCTACAGGTGCTGTGCTTACCTACAATCCCGCGGCCAACGGTCTGGCTGTTGACTTGCGCGACAAGGTGGTGAGCAGCTATAACCCCAAACTGCATTTCGACGACTATATACAATACCTGCCGGCATCGGCTCCGGTGGTGCTTAACCTCTGCGGTGTCAAGGGCAGGCACAACCTTGGACGGTTGCTGATGCTCGAGGGCGGCGCTTACCTGCTTGGTATGGGGTGGGTAAACGCTTTCAAATATGGCCTCGACGTGGAGCGCCCCGACTATTCCCGCATGAACAGCTTTCCCAGTGGCCACACCTTCACCGCCTTCACCGGCGCTGAGATACTGCGCCGCGAGTACGGCGAGGAGTACCCGTGGATAGCTGTCGCCGGTTATGCAGTGGCTGTTACAGTGGCCGCTATGCGCATATATAACAATCGCCACTGGTTGGGCGACGTATGTGCCGGCGCCGGACTGGGCATACTGAGTGTGACGCTCGCCTATTGGGCGCTGGATTAGTTGAGAGTTAAAAAATAAGAGTTAAGAATATAAATTATATGAAACTGTTTAGCAATGTAAAAGGCGATCTCTTCGGCGGTATCACTGCCGGCATTGTCGCCCTCCCTCTCGCACTCGCCTTCGGCATACAGGCCTTCTCAGGCGTCACCGACCCGTCGGCGGCCTCCATCGGCGCTTACGTGGGCCTCACCGGAGCTATGCTCCTCGGCTTCTTTGCTGCCCTCTTCGGCGGCACCCACAGCCAGATCAGCGGCCCTACCGGCCCCATGACTGTCGTCACCGCCACCCTCGTCACCGGTGCCTGGACGGCTTCCAACGGCAGCATCTCCGAGGTGATGCTCTCCATGGCCCTCGCCGCCATCTTCTGCGGCTTGTTCCAGATTCTCTTCGGCCTCATCAAGATAGGCAAGTATGTGCGCTACATACCCTATCCTGTCCTGAGCGGCTTCATGAGCGGCATCGGCGTCATCATCATCCTGCAGCAGCTCTACCCCCTCGTGGGTGCCAGCAAGGGCGGCTCTATGATTGACCTCCTCGTCGGTCTGCCCGAAGCTTTTGCCTCCACCAGCCTCACAGCCCTGCTGCTGGGCATCGGAACGGTGGTAATCATCTACCTCTTCCCGCTGCTGACCAAGAAGGTGCCCTCAACCCTCGTGGCCCTTATCGTGATGACCGTAGTATCCCTCTTCATCAATATGGACGGCGTTGCCACCATAGGCAAGATACCCTCTGGCATCCCGATGCCGTTCTTCGCCAAAGAGGGCGTCAGCCTCGCCGGCATCAACTGGGGAGCAGTCCTTGCTGCCGCCATAGTCCCCGGCCTCACCCTCGCTGGCCTCGGTTCCATTGACACGCTGCTCACCTCTGTGGTGGCTGACAATATCACTAAGACCAAGCACAACAGCAATCAGGAGCTGATAGGGCAGGGTATAGGTAACGCCGTTGCCGGCCTCTTCTGCGGTCTCCCGGGCGCTGGTGCCACTATGCGTACTGTCGTCAACGTCAAGAGTGGCGGCCGCACACAGCTCAGCGGCATGGTGCACGCTCTTCTCCTGCTGGCCATCATGCTCGGACTCGGCTCCGTGGTGCAGTATGTGCCGCTGTCGGTGCTCGCCGGCATCCTCATCACTGTCGGCGTGGGCATCATTGACTTCCGCGGCTTCAAGGACCTGCCCAAGATTCCTCGTGCCGACGCCGTGGTGCTCATCGTCGTCTTCCTCGTCACCGTCTTTGTAGACCTGCTCACTGCCGTCGGCATCGGCATGGTGATAGCATGCGTGCTCTTTATGAAGCGCGCCTCCGACCTCGTCGAGGGCGGCTACAGCAGCCAGGAACTCACCGGCTTTGACAAGGAGTCGCCATGGTCCGACGAGGGCGGCATGCCCGACACCGTGGCCCACAAGATTTACGTGCAGCGCCTCAACGGCCCCATCTTCTTCGGCACCATCAACAAGTTCAAGGAGGTGATGCAGACCGTCCCCGAAGGCGCCAAGATAGTCATCATCCGCATGCGTCTGGTGAGCTTTATGGACCAGAGCGGCCTCTACGCTATGGAGGAAGCCATCAAAGACCTCCAGGCACGCGGCGTCCAGGTCCTCATGACCATCATACAGCCGCAGCCGATGTACATGCTTACCACCCACAAGGTCATCCCTGGCGTCGTCCCCGAGGACCACACCTTCAAGACATTCGAAGAGTGCACAGAATTCCTCAGAAAACAATTGAATCAATAACACAAAAACAACAATACTATGGGTCGCGCATTTGAATATCGCAAAGCAAGAAAACTGAAACGTTGGGGCCACATGGCCCGCACCTTCACCAAGATTGGTAAGGAAATTGAACTGGCTGTCCTCGCCTCGGGTCCCGACCCCTCATCCAACCTGCGCCTGCGCCTGCTGATGCAGACCGCCAAGAGCGAGTCGATGCCCAAGGAGAACGTCGAGCGAGCCATCAAGCGTGCCACCGAGAAGGACAAGTCGGCCTACAAGGAGGTCGTCTACGACGGCAAAGGGCCTCACGGCACCGCCATCGTCGTCGAGACCGCCACCGACAACCCCACGCGCACCGTCGCCAACATCCGCGCCGCCTTCGTCCGCGGCAAGGGCGAGCTCGGCACCATGGGCATGAACGACTTCCTCTTCGAGCGCAAGTGCTCTTTCGTCGTGGCGTGGCGCGACGACATCGACATGGACGAGCTTGAGCTGGAGCTCATCGATTGCGATATCGACGAGGTGTTCCGCGACGAGGACGAGATACTCATCTATGCCGACTTCAAAAACTACGGTCCCATATCCAAGTACCTCGAAGACAAAGGTCTTGAGATAAAGAGCTTCAAGTTCGAGCGCATACCGCTCACCATGCGCGAGCTCTCACCGGAGGAGCAGGAAGACGTCAACGCCCTCATCGAGCGCCTCGAGAATGACGATGACGTCGTCAATGTGTTCCACAATATGGCTTGAATATCGAACGATATCCCTACGATATCCGGTTACTATACCCCCACTGTTAAAGAACGGTGGGGGTTCTGTTGTGTATAACTTTTTTTTGCCGTTGACGCCGTGTATTGAAAATTATTTCGTATATTTGCAATCTCTACTGTATTCCATACTTTGTGTGTGGAGTGCCGTAGTATAATGATAGATAGTATTATATGGATAGAAGGATAATGGGACCATGCAGTGTGAATGTGGCTTCGGAGACGGGGCGCCTGCGTGCTGTGCTGCTGCACCGCCCGGGGGTTGAGATAGAGCGGATGACGCCGCTGAACGCTGCACACGCACTTTACAGTGACATTTTGAACAAGCCGATAGTGGACGAGGAGTACAGCAATTTCTGCGGTGTGTTGGAGAGGTGGACGGATGTCTACTATGTGGAGGATATTCTGGAGCACTTGCTGAAGGATGTGGAGCTGCGCCGCCACTTGGTGGAGGAGAGCTGCAAGATGGACGGGTGCACGGGGCTGACGGCCCGGTTGATGGAGATGGAGGCACGCAGTCTTGCGGCGGTGCTGATAGAGGGTTGCGAGAACCCGGGGTGGAACGGTGTGGACGATGACCGCTACCTGCTGAAGCCGCTGTACAACTTGTTTTTCACGCGCGACGCGTCGAGCACGGTGTACGACCGTGTGCTCATCAACTCGATGAGTTTCGAGGTGAGGGAGCGCGAGACGCTGATATACGAGGCTATCTTCAAGCATTTCTTCAAGGTGGGCACGCTGAACGCGATGGCGTGGGACAGTGAAGCTCGCACCGAGGGTGGCGATGTACAGATCGCCTCGCCGGAGCTGCTCTGCATAGGCCAGGGTATCCGCACCAACGAGAAGGGCATCAGGTATCTGGCGGAGGCTTTCGCCAAGGAGCGCGAGCGCTTCCACATATTGACGCAGGAGCTGCCGATGAGCCCCGAGAGTTTCATACATCTGGACATGGTGTTCACGTTCCTGGGCAAGCACCAGTGCATGGTGTTCGAGCCGATGCTGAAGAAGACGGGCTTGTTTGCCGGCAAGGCGACGACGCTGATTACCATAGAGGGCGGCAAGGTTAGCTACACGGAGGTGCCGAACATGGTGAAGGGCCTGGAGAAGCTGGGCTGGGAGATAGAGCCTGTGATTGGCGGCGGAAGCGACCCGTGGGTGCAGCTGCGCGAGCAGTGGCACAGCGGCTGCAACTTCTTCTCGCTGGGCGACGGCAAGGTGACAGGCTATCGCCGCAACACCAAGACCATCGAGGCGTTGGACAAGGCTGGATTCGCTGTGCTCAACGCAGAAGATATTGTAAGCGGCAAGGTGGACATGAAGGCCTACGACAAGTTTGTGGCAGCCTTCCCCGGCAGCGAGCTGCCTCGTGCCGGTGGCGGCGCACGCTGCATGACGATGCCGATACTGCGCGATGCGCAATAGGAGTGCAAGGTGTTTAAGGAGTTTAAGACAATATACTAACATATCACTATGAAGCAATATCATTTAGCAAACAACATCATAGGCTGGGTCATAGGACTCATTGCCTGTGCTGTGTACATCATGACGGCGGAAGCGACCGCGTCGTGGTGGGATTGCGGTGAGTACATCAGCACCGCCTTTAAACTGCAAGTGGGTCACCCTCCGGGAGCACCGACGTTCCAGCTTGTGGGACGCCTGTTCTCGATGTTCTCGAGTCCCGAGACAGCGGCACATGCCGTCAACGTGATGTCGGCAGTGTGCAGCGGTCTTACTATACTCTTCCTTTTCTGGGCTATCACAATGCTTGGGAAGCACCTGCTGCCGGACCCGAAGAACCCCAGCCTTAAGGACTGGAGGACGTGGGGCGTGTTTGCCGCCGGTGTGGTGGGCTCGCTGGCCTACTGCTTCAGCGACACCTTCTGGTTCTCGGCCGTCGAGGGCGAGGTGTACGCCATGTCGTCGTTCTTCACGGCGCTTGTGTTCTGGGCGATACTGAAGTGGGAGGAGCAGAGCGACGACCCTCACGCGCTGCGTTGGTTGATACTCATCAGCCTGCTGGTGGGTGTGGCCATCGGTGTCCACCTGCTGAACCTCTTGACGGTGCCCGCCATCTTCTATGTGGTCTACTTCAAGAAGTGGCCGAAGACGACGTGGAAAGGCTTTATCGTCACCGGTGTGCTTAGCGTCATCACGCTGGGTGTCATCCTGTGGGGCATCATCCCGGGTATTGTGAATGTGGACTCGGCGGTCGACGTGTTCTTTGTCAACACGCTGGGCCTGCCGTTCAACAGTGGCACCATCTTCTTCTTCACGTTGCTGGCCGCCGCCGTAGTGTGGGGTCTGTGGTACACGCATAAGAAGCAGAAGCCCGTCCTCAACGCCGGAATTCTGGCTTTCGCCATGCTGGTGATTGGATACTCGACCTTCTTCGTGCTGGTGATCCGTGCGAACACCAACACGCCGCTCAACGAGAATGCGCCGAAGGATGCAGTGGCCATGCGTGCCTACCTGGGTCGTGAGCAGTATGGAGACACGCCGCTCTTCAGCGGCCAGTTCTACACTGCCGGCCGTCCCATCAACGTGAAGCAGGGCTACACCAAATATGTGCGTGGCAAGAGCGAGGAGGGCAAGGACCGCTACATTGTGGCCGCCCACGCCCAGAAATATGTCTACCGCGAGCAGCACACGGGTGTGTTCCCCCGTATGTGGAGCGATGACAAGGACCGTCAGCATCCGAAGTTCTACGAGCTGTGGGCCGGCAAGGTCTATGGTGACCAAAAGCCCAGTGCTGCGCAGAACCTGAAGTTCTTCAACCGCTACCAGCTGGGCTGGATGTACTGGCGCTACTTCATGTGGAACTTTGCGGGCCGTCAGAATGACGAACAGGGTCATTATTTCAACGACGACGGCACGCGCGACTATATGAAGGGCAACTGGATCAGCGGCATCAAGTTCATCGACGAGGCACGTCTGGGACCGCAGGACAACCTGCCGGAGCGGATGGAGAACAACAAGGCGAGGAACAAGTACTACCTGCTGCCGTTGTTGCTCGGTATTGTAGGCCTCATCTATCACATCCGCAAGCACCCGAAGGATGCCTTCATAGTGTTCATCATGTTCTTCATGACGGGTCTGGCCATTGCCATCTACCTGAACATGCCGCCGAAGCAGCCGCGTGAGCGTGACTACGCCTTCGTGGGCTCGTTCAGCTTCTACGCCATTTGGATTGGCTTGGGTGTGATGGGATTGGCGGAGTGGATTAGCGACCTCTTCAAGAAGAATCGCGAAAGTGCCTATAAGGTGGTGATGCCGGTGGTGTTTGTGGCCTGCATGGCTGCGGTTCCGTGTCTGATGGCCGCCGAGAACTGGGACGACCACGACCGCTCGGAGAAGTATGCGGCGCGCGACTTTGCGCAGAACTACCTCAAGAGTATCAAGCAGAACGGCGTGCTGATTACCTTCGGCGACAACGACACCTTCCCGCTGTGGTACGCTCAGGAAGTGGAGGGTACCCGCACCGACGTGAGGATACTGAACTACACGCTGAGCGGCATGTACTGGTATGTGGAGCAGCTGTACAACAAACTCTATGAGAGCGACCCGCTGCCGTTCACGCTGCCGAAGAGCTTCTACGGCCTGGGACAGGATGCCTACTATATCATGGACCGCTCGAACGACTACCTGGAGGTGACCGACGTGCTGGGTATGCTGCGCGACCATCCGGACCGCTTCACGATTCACGACCAGCGCAGCGGCGAGACGGTGAAATTCATCCCCACCAAGCGCTTCAAGATAACGCTGGATATTCCCGCGCTGGTGGAGGCCGGTGTCATTCCCGAGTCGATGGCCGACAGCATCAATCCTGTCATCCGCTGGGAGATTGGCAAGCAGGCGCTCTACCGCCACGAGATGATGATACTGGATATCATCGGCACCAACAAGTTCCTGCGTGACATCAACATCATGAACCCCGGCTATATCCGCGATGTGTTCACGCCCATCTATAGCTACACTGTGCAGGACGGTATGAACCACAAGCTGATACCCTATCAGCGTCGTGGTGGCCGCTACACATCAACCACGGCTGCCTATTTCGCCGAGGGAGTCAACGGAGAGCCGCTGAAGTGGGGTAACCTGAACAGCGACATCTATGTCGACCCCATCAGCTTGAATATGGGAACAGTACAGCGTCAGTCGATGGTGCTGCTGGCGAGCGACGAGTACGAGAAAGGGCACCATGAGATGGCCCGCAAGTTGCTCGACCAGACGCAGGAGTTCTTCCCGGCGCCCAACTTCCCGATAGATGTCTATGCCGTCTATATTGTCACCGGCAACACCCGCGTGGATGTGGTGGATCTCTACAACAAGGTCTATGGCATTGAGAAGGCTACCGAGCTGTGGGATGCTGCCTACAAGTACTACAGCGAGGAGATCGCCTACCTGACCCGCTTCAAGGGCGAGAAGGCGTCCGGCGTGCGCAGTATGTTGCAGGGTGACCTGCAGATTATGGCGCTGCTGAACGATGTGGCGACACATACGCTGAAAAACGACGAGAAGGCCAAGCAGACAGAAGAACTGCTGAACACATTCAACCCCACATTCTATCAGTAATGAAGGAATCTGCCAAACCGAAGATGAAGAGATATGTCGTCGCACTTAACGAGTGCGAGTTGCGTCGTTTGACGGTCTATGCTGCCCAGTGTGGCATAGACCGCCCGACGGCACTGGGCCGTCTGCTGCGCCAGTCGCTCCGCGAGGTGGCGAAGGGCGTGCGGGCCGACGATACGGACGACAACCAACTACGCCTCTTCGACTCGGTGCAGATAGATATCTTCAACAATACCGCAAAAGTAAATAACGACTAAAGACATTCAGGCAATGAAAAGACTGTTTCTCACCATCCTGTCTGCAGTGCTGCTGACCCTGCCGGCTGTCGGCCATGCGCAGGAGAAGGAGGCGGGTTTCGACCCAGGCTCAATGATTATCGGCCATGTCACCGACGCCCACTCGTGGCACATGTTCGACTATGTGAAGGACGGTGAGGAACATGCAGTGGCTATCCCGTTGCCGGTCATCCTGTGGAACGACGGACAGTTAGATGTCTTCAGTTCGGCCAAGTTTCACCACGGACATGCCGACTACAAAGGCTATCGTCTGGTGGGCGGTGGTGCCGAGAAGGAGGAGATTGTCTGTGTCGACGAGGCTGGCAACCTCACGGGAGCCAAACCGCTCGACCTTTCCATCACCAAGACCGCGGCGGCCA
>JAEEGJ010012331.1_pt1 | contig 21217 bp, 11 predicted proteins | sample 8958761 | NCBI WGS metagenome assembly JAEEGJ01 (sample SAMN16246546, study PRJNA631951) | gut metagenome | biome: gut microbiome; feature: rumen; material: RS-attached | host: Bos | place: Iran: Karaj | collected 2018-10
AAAAAGGGATTAGCGCGACCGCCCCAAGATATTTGGGCGCCCGACCGAAGATATTGGGACGGGCGCCCAAATTGTTTCTGCCGCCCGCGGAATTCCAGTTTCCCCGTATCAAACTCCCCTTTACCCCGGCAGAAAGTCCCCTTTACCCCGGCAGTTTCTCCCTGATTGTTCGGCATACGTTTACACTTTTATGCCCCGCGGTGTGAACTTTTGTCCGCCGCGGTATCAACTTTCGTGCGCCGTAGCACCAACTTCATCGGCATTTCTTGATACCATGACGCACGAAAGTTCACATTATCTTCAGCTAAAGTTGAAACCATCTCGAACCCAAGTCAATGCTATTACAAGCTTTACTCCGTTGACTCTGCGGCTCAGCGCGAGGCCATCGTAGCGCTTACCATCCCTTCTACATATTAAAAAGGACAGGAAGCTCTCGAAGTCTTCCCGTCCTTTCATCATAGAACGAGCTGATTTATCCACCTGTTCCTGGAGTATCGCCGCCATTGTCGTCGTCCTCCTTCTTTTTCTTGCTCTTCGGGGTGTATTCCGCGAAGACAGGCTTCTTGCAGTACTTCAAAATCGTTGCAGTTCTGTTGTCCATCTGAGTCATCGGACGTTCTGCTCTGAATTTGATATTCAGCTTTTTGATGTTGTCGTCCGTAAACTCCTCCTTCGTGTCTGCGGGTTCTGTCGTGATGGTCGTATGGAAGATTCCAAGACCAGGAACACGTACCTGATAGCCCATAGCAAGCACGCTGGCAATACTGTCTGACAGTTCTGAGAGCACTGCATAGATGTCAGACTCGCGTACAGTACAGCGACTCTGAATCTGCTGCGTCAGTTCGTTAATACCTGCGATGCCCAGCATGTGAGTACGTCCGTACCATTTGCCATACTGGTCGCTTTTTCTATTTTGGTTCTGCACCTTATAATATTGGATGCGGAACCCTTTTTCTGTTTTGATCTCCATGTACTTTTCTTTTTTAGGAGTTCAACATAAAAAATATGATCTTTGTTGATAGGGCTTGCTCTGGCTAAAGTGCTCTTGGCTAGGGATCAACACCTGCTTTTAAACTACGTCTGTTTTCAAAATCTTGCATAGCTTAAAATGCACTGCAAAGGTATGGATTAATTTTGATACAAACAAATTTTTTCGGAACTATTTTTCGACCTATTTTTTCAATTACTACGTAATTGTTTTTTACTCAGACGCACCATTTACAAAGGCTAAAATGTGCGTAATATAATGGCGCTGGTCGCGTAATATCATGACGTTGGTTGCGCGATACTATCGGGGCTGTTGCGCAATGGTATTGGGGCATCCCCCGCGATACCATTGGGGCACCCTCCGCCCTTATATGGCGGCTACCCCCGCCATACCATTAGGGCTTTGACAGCACAAAAATAAAAATAATTCGAATTTTATTTTGTTTTTTATTCGTTTTTCACTATCTTTGCAGTGTTCTCATACCGAAGCCCTGCTTGTGGGCGGGACTGAAAGGGTGGGGACCTAATTTATAGGAAGGCGTTTACTTAACGCTTTGTCTTTTGACTCTAAGGAATCTGGCAGTTCCAAACTATCTGTCAAAAACAAAGCAACGGTAGATGCTCATGGGTATGTAATATCCGACATGCATTTGCAGACAGCCTTTATTGGCTTGTCATGTAAGTGTTACTTCGTTTATACATACAGGCGTGGGCTTCGGCGTTGCTCGTTCTGACAGATAGGGCGATGCCAGAGCCTCTTAGAGTGGGACGAGTAACAGGTAAGATTCCCACGCTTTTTTGTATCTTTGCAGTCATCATATTATTAACAGCCTTGTTGGGGAGTCGCAGGGATATAATATGTATAGCTATGGATAAACAACAATTAAAAGAATGGCAAGTTAAAAATGCTAAGCTACAACGTGAATATAATAATCTCTATCTCGCCAACAATCAAAAAGAAAAAGACATTGCCCTGAGAAATATACAAAATATTCTAGGAGAGAACCCTTTTATGACATATTGTGATAAAGTGGGTGCTTGCATTTTTGATATATCAAGACGAGGACTGGATTATGATACGGAGCGATGTATACGTGAAATAGATGAAATAGCTAGCGAAAATAGAGACTATGATTATTAATTCCTAAACAATATGACTATGAAACATTCAATTATTACTTTCCTGCTCACTGTGCTCATGAGCATGGTTGGAGCAAAGTCTTTCGCCTATGATGCCAAGATAGGTGAAATTTATTACAACTTCTCAGGAACTGAGGCAAGAGTCACATACAATAGTTTTAGTTTCGATGGTAGTGGTAATAGTTCTGCTTATTCTGGTAATGTGGTCATTCCAGAATCTGTTACCTATGATGGTAAGACTTATAGCGTGACCACAATTGGTATTTCCGCGTTCTCCGGATGTACTGGTTTAACCTCAATAACAATTCCAAACAGTGTGACAAGTATAGACAATTGTACGTTCCAAGGCTGTACAAGTTTGACTTCAATAACAATTCCTAATAGTGTAACAAACATTGAATGGGGAATGTTTATGTCTTGTAGTGGTTTGACTTCTGTAACAATCCCCAATAATGTGACGAAAATTGGTAATCAAGCGTTCTATAATTGTACTGGCCTGTCTTCAATAACGATTCCCAACAGCGTGACAAGCATTGGTGAATATGCGTTCTCTGGCTGTAGCGGCTTATTATCTATATCAATTCCTAATTCAGTTGAATCCATCGGCGGTAGTGCATTTTATGGCTGTAGTAGCCTTCAAAACTTTTCATTCCCCGAAAAAATAACGGAAATCAGCGCATTTGTTCTTTATGATTGTAGCGATCTTAGAACTATATACATTCCTGATTGCGTTACTTCAATAGGTAGTTACGCATTCAAAGACTGTGAGAGGCTGCAATCAATATCCATTCCCAATAATGTTACAATCATCGGAACTTATGCTTTTCAAGGTTGTCGTTCTTTAACATCAATATCATTACCTGACAATATTACAAAAATTGAAGATGGCAGCTTTTCTCTTTGCAGTTTGTTGAAATCTGTAACCATTCCAGACAAAGTAGAGTCTATCGGAAAGTATGCCTTTTCTTCTTGTGGATATTTGGAATCTGTTATAATTCCAAATTCCGTTAAATCAATCGGGAAAGGAGCATTCTCTAGCTGTTATAATCTTTCTACTATAAACATCCCAAATCAAGTTGCCAGCATAGAGAATGAGATGTTCTCTAGTTGTTACAAATTGGCAGAAATTGTCCTCCCCGAAAATCTGAAATCTATTGGATATTTGGCTTTTAACGGATGTTCTATTAAGTCCATCAACATTCCCAAGGGTGTAACATTTATTGACTCAAAGGCGTTCAATATCTGCACAAATCTTCATCATGTAACTTCTGAAATAGAAGAACCCTTTGCTATAGCCGATGACGTGTTTGCGGGCATTTCTTCACAAGCTGTACTTACAGTTCCTTCAGGTACCAAGATAAGTTATCAAGCATTTTCTGGATGGACAACACATTTTGCTGAAATCAAGGAAAAAGAAAATCAGGGAGAGTCAGGTGCAAATATCCTTACAATTAAAAACATGACATGTTATAAGGGTAAACAGTTGGTTCTGCCCATCGGTTTGACGAACCAGAAGGAAATCACTGGTTTCCAGCTTGACCTGTATCTTCCTGCTGGTGTGACCGTAGCCACCAACAGCAAAGGAAAGATGATCATCGAGACAACGGAGCGCATGTATGGCAACTACAGCGTATCAGCTACTCAGAGGGACGGCTTTGTTCGCATCGTAGGTTACTCGGCAGATGGCGATGCCTTTACAGGGAATAGCGGCGACTTCCTGAACGTAACGTTGAACATTGACGAGAATATGGCCGATGGCGACTATACCATCCGACTGAAAGACATTGTGCTCTCAGACGTAAACAACACAGAATATCATCCCGCAGATGTGGGAGCTACGTTGACAGTAAAGAGTTATGTGCTGGGTGACGTAGATAATAGTGGTGCCATCAACATTAACGATGTGGTATGCATCATCAACTACATCCTAGGCAAGACTGTCAACAACTTCATTGCTGAGGCGGCAGACGTGGATGGTAGTGGTGCCATCAACATCAATGACGTAGTGACTATCATCAACCGCTATATCTTGATGAAGACCAGTGCTCCGGCAATGTTTGCGGAGAACGCCACGCGTCGCGCTGTCAACGTGGATGAGAACTACCTGCAATTGGACGATATTACCATTGAGCCGGGTGAGACGAATGAGATACAGATGCAGATGACGAACACCGGCGTAGTAGCAGCCATACAGGGTAAGCTGACGTTACCTGCCGGGCTGTCGATTGTGAAGACGAGCCGTGGCAAGGTGGATGCCAAGAACATCGACGACCGTTCGGAGGACTTCACGCTGTCGTGCAATGTGCTGGATGACGGCTCACTGACCTTTGCCCAGTATTCTGCTGATGGTTTTACCTACGAGGGCAACACGGGCGGCATCTTCACGTTCAAGATCAAGGCTGATGAGACGGCGACGGCTGGCACGTACTCCGTCACCCTCTCTAACGTAGTGCTCTCCATCGACGGTGTCGGCTACGACATCCCCGACCGCACAAGTTCACTGACCGTAACAGGAACGAGCGGAATTTCGAACGTTAACGTTAACGACAACGATAACCGTTATTACACGCTGGATGGTCAGCTGCTGCAAGGCAAGCCGACGCAGAAGGGTGTGTATATCGTGAATGGCCGCAAGGTCGTGATGAAATAGTTCCTCTGAACAATAAACATATCGAATCTCGTCTTTAGCGTAAGTTCTAAGGACGAGATTATTAGATTGTATGGAGATTGCCAGAAACTGGGAGAAACTGCCGGGGAAAGTGGGAGAAACTGCCGATAGGACTGGTAGAGAATGGAGGGGAAACTGGTAAGCAAGCGGACGCGTCAAACAAATGACACGCCCGTGTCACGATCTTGACACGAACCTGTCATCATCTTGACGCGGGCGGTTGTATACCTTTTTATATGTTTGACTATCTATTCTCCACCAGTTTTACATTGGTGAGTTTCAGTTTGGCGGTTGCCTCGTCAATGTCGGTGGCTACCTTATTATATAGGATGGTGGCATCGGTGATGTCAATGTCGTGGACGCAGTTGGCTTCCGTGGTGCCCTTCGCCTTGATGCCGGTGGCGCAGCCGCGGCAGACGATGTTCTGGATGTGGATGTCCTGGAAGTCGGGTACGAACTCCAATTTCTTCGGACCTTGGAAGTCTGGATTCTCACGTCCTGCAGGACGGTCCATGTAGTCACACTGGAAGACGATGGCCTCGTCCTTGATGTCGGTCATGACGATGTTCTGAATGAAAATGTTCTCACACTTGCCACCACGGCCAATGTTGCTCTTGAAACGCAGTCCCGTGTCGGTGCCGCTGAAACGGTTGTCGCAGACCACGATACGTTTCATGCCTCCGATGCTCTCGCTGCCAATGACGAAGCCGCCATGAGCATGATAGACGGTGTTCTGGGCAATGAGAATGTCAGCACAGCCGTTAGCTGGAGAGGCAGGCTTGTTCTTGCCGCTCTTCATGCAGAGACCGTCATCGCCAGCATCGACGGTGCAGTTGACGATGATGCCGATGTTCACGTCAGAGAAGTCGATGGCATCGCCGTTTTGGGCATTCCAGGGGCAGCGTACCGTCACACCATCTATGATGACATTCTTGGAATAGCAGGGGTGCACATGGAACCGGGGTGAGTTCTGCACCGTCACACCTTGAATGAGTACGTTTTCGCAATCAGTCACGCGAATGAGGTCAGCACGCAGTTTCTCTTGGTTCTCTGGGGTATCGGCAATATTGGGGTAGCCACTTTTCAAGTCCCATGGATACCACAGTGAGCCTTCCTGGCGCTCTACGCCACCCATGTCCATAAAGGCTTTCCACTCAACATCGCTGACCTTGCCACGTTTAACAGGGCGCCACTGGGCACCATTTCCGTCGATGATACCTTCGCCAGTGATGGCAATGTTGGTCTGCTTCGAGGCACGGATGCCAGGATAGCAGCGGTCGCTCTTTCCTGTAGGATCCAAATAAAGACTCTTGTCGGGTGAGAGGAGAATAATGGCGTTCTTGTCCAGATGCAGGTCGATGTTGCTCTTCAGCATGATGGGACCTGTGAGCCAGATACCGGCAGGTACGTTCAGGTGACCTCCACCGAGTTTCGAGAGTTTGCTGATGCCTTTCTTGAAGGCTTCTGTGTTCAGTGTTACACCGTCGCCAACACCACCCACTTCGGCCAGGGTGATGGTGTTGTCAGGAATGGCTGGGGCTTTTACCTGCTGTAATGCTACGGGCAGGTTCTGATAATACTTCGTGTAGTCTTGTGCTTGAACGTTTGTCGTCAGGCAAGCCAGCAGCACTGCTGCTCCAATAGATTTTAGTAGTTTCATTGTTATGTAGTTTGTTATTTTATTATTGATAGTGGCTATAGTAACTATAGATTCTAAAGGTTCTATAGCAACTATAGCCACTGTGATTATTATACCAAGTGCTCGATGAGGTCGGCACGTTCGCCGGGCAGCATATCGATGACGGGCAACTCAATCATGGTGTAGCAACCAGGCTGCTGACGCAGGGATGCACGAGCCACGTTGACCAGCACCTGTGCCGTCAGGGCAGGGTTGTTGATGCTCATGTTGAACTCGAAACGCTGGTTTTGTGTCTTTCCGCTAACGCCTTTGCGTACCAGGTGTACGCCATGTCCCATGTCCTTGACGGCATCAACGCTCTCAACTGCGAAAACGTGTGTCTCGTCAGAAGCGAAGTAGGGGTCAGCCTTGATAGCTGCGGTAACCTCCTCCAGCTTGGCACCATCCTCCAACTCCACATAGACCATGCGTCGATGGATGCCCTCACCGAGGGGAATCGTCATGGAGAGTGCGTTCTTCACACCGGCTTTAGAACGTACACAGACGCTATGTCCCATTGACATGCCGGGACCGAAGTTCGTATAGGATAATCCCTTCGGAGCGAGGCTCTGCATCAATGTGCGTACGATGCTGTCAGAACCTGGATCCCAGCCGGCAGCAATGACGCTGACGGTGCCCGTCTGCTTGTTCAGCTCCATGAGACGCTCACGGTAGCCACGGATGTTGGTGTGGATGTCGAACGAATCGACGGTGTTGATGCCTAATGGCAGTATTTGCTTGGCAAACTCCTCGCATGAACGGGTGGGGGTGGCCAGGATGGCCACATCGACGTCCTTCAACTCCTTGATGTCCTTGACAACGTCGTACTGTGCCAGTTCTGCGGGCTTGTTGTCTGCGCCATTGCGGCGCACAATGCCTGCAATCTCAAAGTCGTCGGCGGCCTCCAGTGCCTCGACCGTGAATTTTCCAATGTTGCCGTATCCTACGACGGCTGCTCTGATTTTCTTTGTGTCCATAAGTTTAGTTGTTTTGTTTGTTGATTGTCTATTTTGCGTGCAAAGGTAGTAAAAAGTTATTAGTTATAAGTTATCAGTTATGAGTTTTTTGCTTTAGTCCCCGTTTTTTTGTTTTTTTATTCTTTTATTTTTTTATTTTTCCCTACCTTTGCCCCAAATAATAACTAAAAAGAATCATTATGTACGACAAAGAACGTGGATTTTATATTGCGCACAGTGAGAATGGAGCGCTGAGTATCACTGGAAAGATGGCAAACCGCCATGGTTTGATAGCAGGTGCTACCGGTACGGGTAAGACCGTGACGCTACAGGTAATGGCAGAAACTTTCTGTCAGGCAGGTGTCCCCTGTTTCATGGCTGACATGAAAGGTGACCTGAGTGGTATCTCGCAAGTGGGAAAAATGAGTGGATTCATAGAAAAGCGTTTGCCGGAGTTTGGTATTGAAACCCCGGAGTTCCAGGCTTGTCCCGTTCGTTTTTTCGACGTCTATGGTGAGCAGGGACATCCCATGCGTGCCACTGTCTCGCAGATGGGACCGCAGCTGCTGAGCCGTCTGTTACAGCTGAATGAGACACAGGATGGTGTGCTGAACATAGTGTTCCGCATTGCCGATGAACGTGGTCTGCTCATTGACGACTTGAAAGACCTACGTTCGATGCTCGACTGGGTATCAAAGCATGCCAAGGAATACACCACGAAGTATGGCAACATCTCAACGGCTACTGTGGGTGCCATCCAGCGTGCCTTGCTGCAGTTGGAGAATCAAGGTGCAGACAAGTTCTTCGGGCTGCCCGCCTTCGATATTCAGGACCTGTTGCAGACGCAGGACGGTAAGGGTGTGATGAACGTTCTGGCTGCCGACAAGCTGATGCTCCAGCCAAAGCTCTACTCTACGTTCCTGCTATGGCTGCTCTCAGAATTGTATTCTACGCTACCTGAGGTGGGCGACCTGCCCCAACCGAAGCTTGTGTTCTTCTTCGACGAGGCCCATATGTTGTTTACCGACACCTCGAAGGCCCTACTTGACAAGATTGAGCAGGTCATCCGGCTCATTCGCTCGAAGGGCGTGGGTATCTACTTCATTACCCAGAGCCCGACAGATATTCCAGAGGTCATCCTTGGACAGTTGGGTAACCGTGTACAGCATGCCTTGCGTGCCTATACCCCGAAAGACCAGAAAGCCGTGAAGGTGGCTGCCGATACGTTCCGTGCGAATCCTGCCTTCAAGACCGACGAGGCCATCATGAATCTGGAAACAGGCGAGGCGCTGGTGTCGTTCCTTGACGAGAAAGGTGCCCCCAGCATTGTAGAACGTGCCAAGATACTTTTCCCCTTGTCGCAGATTGGTGCCATCACAGAGGGACAGCGACTTGACATCATCAAGCAGAGCCGTATCTATGGCAAGTACGATACGCCTGTTGACCGTCAGAGCGCTTTTGAGGTGTTGATTGCCGAGGCGGAGCAGGCAGAGCGCGAGCTTGCCGAGGCAGCCAAGGACACTGAGATTGTGGTGCCCACGGAGATGGACGGGAAGAAAGAGAAGGAAACCAAGAAGAAACCTGGTGTGATGTCGAAGGTGTGGAAGGCGGTACTGACTGCTATTACCTCCACACTTGCTGCCATTCTTGGGTCTTGGGTCAGCGGTAAGGTCAGCGGCAAAACGACGAAGTCTCGTACGTCGGCCAAGGAACGCGTGGTGAAGAACGCCACCAGTGCTGCCACCCGTACCATTACAAAGGAACTGACGCGCGACATTCTGGGAAATCTGATTAAGTAGTAGATGGCTGGAAGGAAGTTGTTTATCTTATTTCATCTGGTTACTTATGGAGCAAATATCCACTTTTGTTGAAGACTTGCTGTTATCGATGGGTGTACCTGACAGTGCAGTGTTGACAATCTGTCACATTGTGCTGATAGTTGTCGCTGTCCTTCTGGCATGGCTGGCAGGCTGGATATGTAAACTCTTCGTTCCCGTCGTCACTAAACTCACAGCAAAGACGGAAGCTCGCTGGGACGATGCCCTGTTCAATGAGCGTGTGCTCCATTCCGTCTGTCAGATAGTGCCGGCTTTGGTTGTGTGGCAGTTGTTGCCCAGTGTCTTTTATGACTATCCTGTGGTACATGAGGTTCTGAGACGACTGACCGCTGTTTATATCACAGTCATGGCTGTCCGTTCTTTGCTCCTTTTTGCTGACTCATTCCGGCTGCTTGAGGATGGGCAGCGAACGTCCAGACAACAGTATCTTTATTCTTTTATTGGTGTTGCCAAGATCATCCTTATCTTTATTGCTGCTATTGTGGTTGTTTCCATCATTATCGATAAGGATCCTACTACGCTTTTTGCTGGACTTGGAGCCGCTTCAGCCATTATGATGCTGGTATTCCAAGATACAATCAAGGGACTTGTTGCCGGTGTCCGGCTGACATCCAATGACATGGTACGTGTAGGTGATCGCATTACTGTACCTTCTGCTGGTGCGGACGGCATAGTCGAAGATATCAGTTTGACAACAGTGAAGGTACGCAACTTCGATAACACCATTATCACTGTAACCCCACATACACTTGTTGAGGGATCGTTTCAGAATTGGAAGGGCATGAAGGAAAATGCCGGCAGAAAAGCCGTCCGAAAGTTGTTCTTCGACTTCCGTTCTATCAAAGTAGAGACATCCTCAAATGTGGTTAATTTGACACGTTACCGTGAGTACATGGAACAGTGGCTGTCCAAGAATCCAGAGGTGCTGCCAGATAAGCCCATCCTTGTTCATCAGCTCGACGCAACTCCTACAGGCTTGCCTTTGGAGTTCGTCTTCTGGCTTCGTGCCCAGGATGCCATTCCTTACGAACATGCTATTTCTGCAATCATGGAATATGCCTATGCTATAGCCTCTGATTACGGTCTTCGCATCTACCAACAGTTTCCGGAACAGTAGAAACACTTTTTGTCAATACTGAATGAATAATAAGTGAAATACAATATTCTTTGATATTTCACGTTTAAAGTATTGTATATATACAAAAAAAGACAATATGATAGAATATATCAAGGGAGAACTGACCGAGTTGACTCCCGCATTAGCTACGCTCGAAGCTGCTGGCGTAGGTTACGGACTCAGCATCTCGCTGAATACCTATAGTGCCATTCAGGGAAAGAAAGACGTGAAACTCTATGTCTATGAAGCTATTCGCGAGGATGCCTTTCAGCTGTTTGGGTTCTATAACAAGAAGGAACGTGAACTCTTTGAACTACTTATCAGCGTGAGTGGCGTAGGAGCCAATACTGCCCGAATGATGCTGTCAGGAATGAGTGTGAGCGAACTGTGTAATGCCATTTCTACGGGTAATGCCCGACTGATACAGAGCATAAAGGGAATCGGCAAGATGACTGCCCAGCGAATCATTGTCGATTTGCGTGACAAGATTGTGGCCTTAGGCATTACCGAAGAGATACCCGCTGGAGGTAGCATTGTTGCACCAATTAACAATCAGGTCAAGGACGAGGCAGTTTCTGCACTCACTATGCTTGGCTTCTCGCCCGCTCCGACTCAGAAGGTTGTGGTGCAGATATTGCAGGAGCAGCCAGACCTGCCTGTAGAACAAGTAGTTAAACTGGCGTTGAAACAGATAAAGTAAGGCCTCACCCCCTAACCCCCTCTCCGAAAAGAGAGGGGGAAGCCTACGGCGGTTAGAGGTATGATAATAGAATGAAGAGAATAACGACTTATATTGTTTTGACATTGGTGAGCATTGTTGCCTTGGCAAATATGTTGACCCATGGTAGTTTTGTCGTTTCTTCGTTCCAGAATTTTCACTCTTCACTTAAAAATGATTCTGATACCATCGTAAACACCCGTTGGCGTATTCAGCCGACGGTACCGTTGGTTGTGAACGACCTTGACACGTCGGTTCTTGACCTGCGACGACCGGATAATATCACTCAGACAGTAGAATTGGATACTACTGGCAACGGTTACCGCATTGGTATGAAAATTGGTGATTCTTACCTGAACTCCCCCATTCTTATGACTCCTGAGGAATATATGCTGTGGACGGAGCGACGTACCATGCAACAGTATTTCAGACAGAAGAACAGCGAGGCCGTCAGAACTAAGGGCAAGGAGAAATTCTCGTTTGCCGACATGAAGTTCGACCTTGGACCAGCGGAAAAGATTTTTGGTCCTGGTGGCGTTCGCATCCGTACTCAGGGAACGGCAGAACTGAAACTTGGTGCTACACTGAAAAGCATCGACAATCCCTCGCTTCCTATCCGTAACCGCCGTACTACGGCTTTCGATTTCGACGAGAAGATAAACTTGAACGTGACCGGTAGCGTCGGCGACAAGATGAAGATGACGCTGAATTATAATACTGATGCTACGTTCGACTTTGATACCAAGAACCTGAAACTGCGTTATGAGGGAAAAGAAGATGAAATCATCAAACTGGTTGAGGCGGGCAATATCACGTTCCCATCAAACAACTCCCTCATTAAAGGTGCCAGCAGCCTCTTTGGCGTACGTACCGACATGCAGTTTGGCAGACTGAAGTTGCAGACCGTTCTTTCGCAAAAGAACTCTACAACGAAGAGTGTGTCGTCGAGTGGTGGCACGCAGTTGACTCCCTTCGAGATCAATGTCGCTAACTACGAAGAGAACCGTCACTTCTTCCTTTCCCAGTATTTCCGCGATCGTTATGACGCATCCATGCAGTCATTGCCTAACGTGACTACGGGAATCAACATTACCCGAGTCGAGGTCTGGGTGACCAACAAAACCGGTACAACCTCCAACACCCGTAACATTATCGCTTTGACAGACCTTGCCGAGGACCGTCACATCAGCAATACCTCGTTATGGTCGGGCAATGGCATGATTATCCCTTCAAACCAGTCGAACAATGAGTATGGCACGCTGGTAGAGCAACATGGTGCTGCTCGTGACATTGACCAGGCCAGCAGCGAATTGGATGGTATCAGCGGGTTTCGTGGTGGTGTTGACTACGAAAAACTGGCCTCTGCCCGTCTGCTGAACTCGTCAGAATACAGTGTCAACAAGTCGATGGGTTATATATCCCTGCGTACTGCATTGCAGACAGATCAGGTTTTAGCCGTGGCCTATGAATACACCTCTGGCGGCGTGACCTATCAGGTGGGTGAGTTCGCTGCCGACCATACCAATGCCCGTGAGGTGCTCTTCGTCAAGTCGCTGAAGAATACCAGTAACAATCCTCGTCAGGGAAACTGGAAACTGATGATGAAGAACGTCTATTATCTTTCATCCACGGTAGAGAAAACCAAATTCCGTCTCGACATCAAGTATCAAAGCGATACTACTGGTGTCTATCTGACTTATATCCCAGAACCGCAGGTAAAGGAAATGCCTATCATCCGACTGATGGGTGCCGACCGTCTTGATAATAACAATCAGGCGCATCCGAATGGCTACTTCGACTTTGTGGAGGGCTATACTATCCAGAACGGCCGCGTGTTCCTGCCTGCTGCGGAGCCGTTTGGTGACTATCTGAAACGTTGTCTTGTTTCCGCGGGTGTCAGTGCCGAAATTGCAGAGAAATATACCTTTACAGCACTATACGACTCCACGAGGACTATTGCACGCCAGATAGCAGAGAAGAACAAATACCAATTGGTAGGACAGTTCAAGGGAACCTCAGCCAACGTGATTTCGTTGGGTGCTTATAATGTGCCTCAAGGTTCTGTTGTCGTCACGGCAGGTGGTGTTACGCTCACTGAAGGTACAGACTATTCTGTTGATTACTCCGCTGGTGAGGTAACCATCCTGAATCAGAGCATTATCGAAGCCGGTACGAATGTCAATGTGTCGTTAGAGAGCAATACCAATTACGGTATGCAGCGCAAAACCATGTTGGGTTTCAACTGGGAATATGAATTCTCGAAGAACTTCCAACTTGGAGGTACGCTGATGCACCTTAGCGAGCAAACGCTGACCTCAAAGGTTAGCATGGGTTCTGAACCTCTGAAGAACACGTTGTGGGGCCTCAACTTGAATTGGAAGACTGAGAGCCAGTGGCTCACCAATATACTGGATGCACTTCCTGGCCTGCACTGTACACAGCCCTCGCAGATTTCTTTCAAGGGAGAATTTGCTCAACTGATTGCCGGTACCGCAAGTGGCACACAGGATAATGCCGCCTATATTGACGACTTTGAGAATACAAAGAATTGTATCTCCGTAAGTGAACCTAAGTCGTGGATTATTTCCAGCGTACCCACCATGTTCCCGGAATATGCTGACAAGACCTCCGTCAGCAGTGGTTTCAACCGTGCTCTTCTGGCATGGTATAACATTGACCCGTTGTTTACCTATCGCTCGTCGTCACTGACTCCTGCCCACATCAAGAGCGACCTCGAACAACTTTCGAACCACTATGTGCGTGAGGTCTATGTTTCCGAACTCTATCCCAACCGTGATCAGAGCACCTACAATGGTGCCACGGCTACCCTGCCCATTCTGAACCTTGCCTACTATCCATCGGAGCGCGGTCCATATAACCTCTCCACTGAACTGAATGCTGATGGCACGCTGACTAATCCACAGCAACGCTGGGGTGGCATGATGCGAAAGCTCGACACAAACGACTTCGAACAGGCCAACGTAGAGTATATTGAGTTCTGGCTGCTCGATCCCTTTATCTATACCCGTAAGGAAGGCATCGCCTCGCAGTATGGTGGCGACCTTTACATCAACCTCGGTGAGGTGAGTGAGGATGTGTTGCATGATGGCTACAAGTTCTATGAGAGCGGTATGCCTGTTGATGGCAGTAGTTCCTTCTCTGAGACTCAATGGGGTAGAATCCCCCTGCAAGCTACCCAGACCTATGCTTTTGCCACCACCAGTGGCAGTCGTCAGTTGCAGGATGTGGGCTTCAACGGACTGACCGATGAGCAGGAGCGCGCCTTCCCTACTTATGCCGAGTTCCTGCAGAACATGCCTGTGACCAGCGACAGCGTCCGTCAAGCATGGATTGCTGACCCCGCCAATGATGACTACCATTATTTCCGTGGCAGCGACTTCGATGAACAGCGCACCCCCATCCTCCAGCGTTACAAGCGTATCAACATGCCGCAAGGCAACTCCCCCGATAACGATTCGAACAGCGAGAGCTACGACACCAGTTATAAGACCACGCCCGATGTGGAGGACATCAATCAGGACTACACGCTCAACGAGTATGAGCGTTATTTCCAGTATCATGTCAGTATTCGTCCGGAAGACTTGGAGATTGGGCGTAATCATATTGTCGATATTCGCAACAGCGGAGTCCGTCTGCGCAATGGCGATACCACGACGGTTCAGTGGTATCAGTTCCGCATACCCATTCAGCAATATGAGCACCGTGAGGGTGGCATCAGCGACTTCTCTAGCATCCGCTTCATGCGTATGTTCATGACCCAATTCCATCACCCCATCGTATTACGTTTCGGTAGTCTTGACCTCGTACGTGGTGAGTGGCGCATCTATGAGCAGTCGCTATCGACGACAGCCTCTGCCGAAACTGGTACGCTTGAAGCTAGTGCCGTTAATATTGAGGAAAATAATGACCGAAAGCCGGTCAATTATGTCCTGCCGCCCGGCATTACACGAGTGCAGGACCCCTCACAGCCACAGCTGGTTGAGGCTAACGAGCAGTCACTAAACCTCACTGTTCGTAATTTGTCGCCCGGGGAGTCGAAGGCCGTCTATAAAAATTCTACCACCGATCTACGGCACTACAAACGGCTCCAGATGTTTGTGCATGCCAACCACCTGATGGGCGATGACACCAATCTGAAGGATGGCGAACTGGCGGTCTTTGTCAGATTGGGAAGCGACTATAAGTCAAACTATTATGAGTATGAGATACCGCTGAAACTGACTCCCGACCGTAGTAATTACAATAAGTACAGCCCTGAAGACTGTCGTGCTGTATGGCCCTTGGAAAACATGCTTGACATGCAACTCTCCGTCTTTACCGACTTGAAACGCCAACGTAATAAGCAGCGTGCTTCAGGTGGTGCCAGCTATACCCAGCTGTTCTCAGCTCAGGATCCCAACCATCCGGCAAATAAAGTCAGTATCATGGGTAATCCAACGTTAGGCGAGGTAAAGACCATGATAATAGGTGTCCGTAACATCAGCAAGACACAGAAATCTGGAGAGGTATGGGTTAATGAGCTACGACTTTTGGAAACCAACAATAATGGTGGCTGGGCTGCCAGCGGTGCTCTGAACATGCAACTGTCCGACATTGGTAGCCTGAACCTGAGCGGACGTCTTGTCACCGAGGGATTCGGTGGACTTGAAGAGGGTACAATGCAGCGCTCCACTGACAACTACCGCACGTTCTCTTTCACGGCAAATGTCGAGTTGGGCAAGTTCTTCCCTGACAAGGCGAAGGTCAGCATCCCCCTATACTACTCTGTTACAAAGGAACGCACCAGTCCGAAGTATAACCCACTGGATACAGACCTGCGACTGGAAGAGTCCTTGGATGCCATGGCTGACAGACAAGAACGTGATTCCATTGAGCGTATTGCAGTCACGCGTGTCACCAACACCAACTTATCGCTCTCCAATGTCCGAGTAGGCATCAAGACCAAGCGTCACCCCATGCCGTACGATCCAGCTAATTTCTCGTTCTCCTTCGGACATCAGCACCGCTATATCACAGGCGAGACTACTGTCTATGAGCGTGAGGATCATTGGCGTGGCATGCTTAGTTACAACTACTCGCCAGTCTATAAGACTTTCGAGCCCTTTAAGAAACTGAAAGGTAAGTCGAAATGGCTCAATTTCCCCAAGGCATTAGGGATCAACTACCTGCCCCAGAATATTGCTTTCGATACAGAGATATTGCACAACTACCGTGAACTGCAGAGCCGAGACATGGAGGACCTTGGTGGTTCACGACTGCCTGCTACATTCGACTCGCAGTTCCTTTGGAACCGTGCTTTCAAGTTGCGCTGGGACCTTACCAAGAACCTCCATGTGTCGTTCCAGTCGGCAACGCATGCTGAGATAGAACAGCCTTACTGCATTGTCAACAAAGATCTTTATCCTGACCAGTATCAGGCTTGGAAGGACTCCGTTTGGCACAGCATCAGAAACCTTGGTACTCCGTTGGATTATCAGCAGACATTCACCGCCAGTTACCAGCTTCCGCTTAATAAGTTGCCCCTTTTGGACTGGCTCAATGCCGATGCTTCCTATAATGCGACTTACTCCTGGTTGCGTGGCACCACACTCAAGGATGGTACTTCACTTGGCAATACCATTGCCAACAACCGGCAACTTACCATCAACTCAACCTGGAACATGGAACAACTTTATAATCATGTGCCTTTCCTCAAGAAAGTCAACGATCGTTTCAAGAAACGTTCTACGACAACCTCCAATAGCAAAAAGCCAAAGGAGACTAAAGACGAGCGCGAGCTGCCCCGCAACCAGCAGGCATTTATGAAGGAAGTGAAACTCAAACCCGATACCACGTTGGTGCTGAAACATGACAAGAAAACAAAGCGCATTCAGGTTACAGCTCGTACACAGGACGGTCGTACCTATCGGTTGAAATATAAGGTGAAAGACCAGAACAACATAGAGATACTGAACCGAGACACTGCTACGGTTATGGTTACTGTCAATGCCCGTCGCCCGATGGAGAAGCAGTGGTGGTACGAGCCTTCCCAGCACTTGGCCCGTCTTCTGATGATGGTGCGCAATGTCAGCATCTCCTATCGTGGTCAGTATGCCATGTCATTACCCGGCTTCCTGCCTCGCATTGGCGATGCCTTTGGACAGCGCTCGGGCGGTGCCCTTGCTCCTGGCCTTGACTTTGCCTTTGGCTTTGCTGGTGATGGCTATATAGATAAGAGCATGCAGAATGGCTGGCTACTTTGTAGTGACAGCGTTTCAACGCCTGCCACTACCAATCAGTCGAACGACCTTCAGGTGCGTATGCAGCTTGAACCCATGCAGGACCTGCGTATTGACCTGAACTGGGCTCGCAATGAAACGCGTGTCCGTAGCATTCAATATATGTATGGAGGCATGCCAACCACCCAGAGTGGAACTTTTACCATGACCACTATCAGTCTTGGTTCAGCACTTGAAGGCATCGGCGATGCCAATAATGGCTATCCATCTTCTTCATTTGAGAAGTTCTGCTCATTGCTGTCTGGTGGAGCTGGCTTGGAGTCTTCGCTCAATCCTCAGCAAATGATTCCAGCCTTTTTGGAGGCATATACCAGTAGCTCCACATCGGGTGGCATCATTCCCAAACTACGTGCTATGTTGCCCAACTGGACGGTTCGCTACTCGGGATTGATGCGCTACTCGTGGTTCATTGAAAACTTCAAGAGCTTCAATGTTAATCATGGTTACAAGTCCGTCTTTGCCATTGGAAGCTATTCCACCCCCATCATGCCCTATTCTCAGATTACCCTCGATGCCTCAAAACTCAGTGTCCCATCCGTCAGCCTGAATGAGTCGTTTACACCCTTGATCGGTGCTGATATGACCCTCAAGAACAGCATGACCCTCAAGATGGAGTATCGTACCACCCGTGTACTAAACCTCTCAATGACCAGCATGCAAATCAATGAGAGCCGTTCTAATGACTGGGTTGTAGGGGCTGGTTATAAGATACAAAATTTCCGCCTGTTTAATCCCGGAACCAGCCGGAAAATCAAAAAGGCACAGCGGGGTAAAAAGAAAGGTGACGGAACCGAAAACGAGGCGGCTAATGCCAGTCAGCAGCGACGTACCAGTGGTGTCAATCATGACCTCAACTTGCGTCTTGACCTTACCTACCGCCGACAGGCAGCCCTTGTACGTGACATAGCCACTCGCACCAGTACGGCCTCCAGTGGCAACTCTGCATTCAAGGCCTCCTTCATGGCTGACTACACCCTCTCAAGGCTACTCACTCTCTCGGCCTATTACGACTTGCAGACAAATACTCCGCTCCTTTCCTCCAGTTCGTATCCTACCGTCACCCAGGATTTCGGCCTCTCTATGAAGTTCTCGCTGACAAGGTGATTGTTTACTTGTCGTAGGCGTGTGGTGGATAGTCTGTGGTGAAATGCAGACCTCGGCATTCTTTGCGTTCCAGTGCCCAACGGGTAATGAGGTAACCTACGTTTATCATGTTGCGCAGTTCGCAGATGTCACGCGTGGCACGTACACGCTTGAAGAGGCGTTCCGTCTCTTCGTAGAGCATATCCAGACGGTCCCAGGCACGATGCAGACGCAAGTCGCTACGTACAATACCTACATAGTTGGCCATGATGAGGTTTACCTCCTTGACGCTCTGGGTGATGAGTACCTTCTCCTCGTTGGTCATGGTACCTTCATCGTTCCACTCAGGTACGCGTTCGTTGAAGTCGTACAACTCAAAGTGTTCCAGCGAGTGGCGTGCAGCCGTTTCGGCATAAACCACGGCCTCAATGAGCGAGTTGCTGGCTAGTCGGTTGCCTCCGTGCAATCCGGTGCAGGAACACTCACCAAGGGCGTAGAGACGCTCAATGCTGGATTGTCCGTTAAGATCGACCTTGATGCCGCCGCACATGTAGTGGGCCGCAGGGCGTACTGGAATATAGTCACAGGTAATGTCGACGCCCATGGAGAGGCACTTCTGATAGATATTGGGGAAGTGGTGGCGCGTTTCGGTGGCGTCTTTGTGTGTGACGTCGAGGCAGACGTGGTCAATACCATGAATCTTCATCTCTTTGTCGATGGCGCGTGCCACGATGTCGCGTGGTGCCAGCGAGAGGCGTTCATCATATTTCTCCATGAACGACTCGCCGTTTGGCAGGCGTAGAATGCCGCCGTAGCCGCGCATGGCCTCGGTGATGAGGTAGGCGGGGTGCGTCTCCTTCGGGTTGTGGAGCACGGTGGGGTGGAACTGCACAAATTCCATGTCAGCCACGGTGCCCTTGGCGCGATAGACCATGGCAATGCCATCGCCTGTGGCAATGACGGGGTTTGAAGTGGTGAGATAGACAGCTCCGCAGCCGCCAGTACACATGACAGTGGTCTTAGAAAGGTAGGTATCTACCTTCTCCGTCTTGGGGTTGAGCACATAGGCGCCGTAGCATTGAATGTTTGGCGAGCGACGGGTGACGCGCACCCCGAGGTGGTGCTGGGTGATGATTTCCACGGCAAAGTGGTTTTCCTTGATTTCTATTTCAGGACAGTTGCGTACGGCCTCCATCAGTCCGCGCTGTATCTCGGCACCTGTGTCGTCGGCATGGTGCAGAATGCGGAACTCGGAGTGTCCGCCCTCGCGGTGCAGGTCGAACGTCCCATCCTCCTTTCGGTCGAAGTTGACCCCCCACTGTACCAGTTCCCTGATTTGGTCTGGTGCCATGCGAACCACTTGTTCCACGGCAGCCCTGTCGGAGATGTAGTCACCGGCTATCATGGTGTCCTCAATGTGTTTGTCGAAATTGTCCAGCTCCAGATCGGTTACGCTGGCCACACCGCCCTGGGCGAAGGATGTATTGGCTTCTTCCAGGGTTGTCTTACAAATGAGGCAGATGCGTGGATGCTGAGTGGTGGATGGTGCGTGGTGATTGGTGAGCCCACGTGCAACCTTTAGGGCGTAGCTCATGCCGGCTACACCTGCTCCTATAATCAGGAAATCATACTTATAGACCATATTCGTTTGCTTTAGTTCGCATGCAAAATTACAAAAAAACTTTAAACTATGAACTCTAAACTCTAAACTTTTTGTACTTTTGCATGCGAAAATGAAAAAATATCTCTTTTTATTGCTTTTGTCGGTGCTTATGCTGCCCGCAAAGGCGCAAATGGACAGTATGTCGGTTGACAGCGACAGCGTTGCTACGTTGCCGTGGCCCCAGACATTGCAGGCAGACATTGACACGCTGATTCTTTCCAGTTCGTTACTGAATATCTCGGAGGTGGGTATAATGGTCTATGACCTGACGACCGACAGCACACTTTATACGTATAACCACCGCCACACGTTGCGTCCGGCATCGAATATGAAGCTGGTGACGGCCATTGCCGCATTGGATCGCTTAGGAGGCGGTCACCAGTTCCAGACATCCTTGTATTATACGGGTGATTTGGATAGTTGCACACTACGAGGCGATCTCTACTGTGTGGGCGGCATGGATCCACGCTTCAATGCTGACGACTTGAATGCTTTTGTGGAACAGGTAAAGGGACTTGGTATCGACACTATCCGTGGCCGCATCGTGGCCGATAAGTCGATGAAAGATGAGGATTTATTGGGTAGTGGCTGGTGTTGGGACGACGATAACCCTACGCTGTCACCATTGCTCATCTCACGTAAGGATAACTTCACGGAACGTTATGCCAATGCCTTGCAGAAGGCAGGCATTTTTGTGGATGTAGCCCTGACGGAGGGTAAGTTGCCCAGTGGTGCGAAGAAACTGTGTACCCGTTTCCATACCATGGACCAGATACTGATGAAGATGATGAAGGACAGCGATAACCTGTATGCAGAGTCGATGTTCTACCAGTTGGGTGCTGCCGGTGGTAAACCTGCCACGCTGAAGAAGGCCCGTGCCATCATTAACAAACTCATTGACCGTCTGGGACTACCGTCGTCGGCCTATAATATTGCCGACGGTAGCGGACTGTCACTCTATAACTACTTGTCACCCGAACTGGAGGTAGCACTGCTGCGCTATGCGTGGAAGAATAGCGAGATACGCATACACCTGTACCCGTCGCTGCCCATCGCTGGACAGGATGGTA
>JAEEGJ010012335.1_pt1 | contig 21207 bp, 17 predicted proteins | sample 8958761 | NCBI WGS metagenome assembly JAEEGJ01 (sample SAMN16246546, study PRJNA631951) | gut metagenome | biome: gut microbiome; feature: rumen; material: RS-attached | host: Bos | place: Iran: Karaj | collected 2018-10
ACGAGCATTACCCTGTCGCCCTTCTGAATGCCGAGGCTGCGGAAATAGTTCGCTGCCTTTGCGCTCTCACGGCTGATATCACCGAAGGTAAATCTTCTCTCGCTGAAATCCTCTCCGACCCACAGCATCGCGAGCTTATCGGGAGTCTTCTTCGCAATCTCGTCCACGCAGTCGAAACCGAAGTTGAAATTGTTCTCGTGCTTGAATTTGATATCCCTTAACGCGCCGTTCGCATCGATCTTGCAGTTGATGAATTTCTCATATACCGCACCGGTCTTGGGCTCATCGAATATGATCTCTTCGGGGAACCAGTTGGTCTCATGGGTATTTGTATTAACGGATACAGCGCCGTTGTTTTCGGGCTTCATGATCAGCGTGAAGAATTCGCAGTCCTGACCGCCGATAGCGAGCTCACCGTGAGGCGTGTTCGAATCGAAATAGATAACATCGCCGGGATACAGCGTTTCGATCCTGTTGCCGAACTGATGGCGCATCATGCCCTTTGTGATGATCGTACACTCCTGTCCGTCATGAACATGAAGCTGCATGGGCTCGTTTACCTTGTCGGGATCAAAAGGCAGTCTGCAGCAGAAAGGCTCTCCGACCTTATCCTTGAAGTTCGGGGCCATATTGTTGTACTCGCAGTCCTCGCGTCTCGCGATCGGCACACCCTTGCCCTTGCGCACGAGTGAATAGGACACAAGCCTGGGGCTCGAGCCCTGAAGAATATCGGCTATATCGACGCCGAATTTCTCTGCGCATTTGTAAATGAACGAGAAAGTAAAATCGGTCTTTCCGCTCTCAAGCGCAATGTAATCGTCGACATTCATGCCGGTAGCGACCGACATTTCGTGAACGGAAATACCGGATAGCTCGCGCATTTCCTTTACTCGTGAAGCGACATCGGATAAAACGTTGTTTTCCATGGTTCTTTCTCCTTTTGGTTTGATATTCACTCATCTCGCGAACAATGTTCGCTCGATGTAAAAGACTTAGATAAAGTTTTATTCGTCACAAAGACTAAGACTTTTTGATGCTGATTACAGTCCTCGTTCCTCCCTCAGCCCGCATAAATGCTACTGACTGAGGTAACAGCACTGACTGCAAGTAAACACTTGCGTCAGTACTATTAACCTCAGTCACGTGCTTCGCACGGCTGAGGTCGTCACTTTGAGTATAAAAAAACGCCTCAAAGAACTAATTCTTTGAGACGAATAAAAACATATCCGCGGTACCACTCAAATTCCATCTTACGATGGCCCTCTGCAGGCTCAATCAAGCCCTGTGCACTGACGTAGCATACACGGGAGGCGCCTACCGAATTCTCTTTCGGACCTCCGGCTCGGAAGTGATGGGTACATGTAGTTCGATCTGCCGGTTTTCACCAACCACCGGCTCTCTGTGAAGATCTCCTTACGACCGTCTTCGTCACAGCCTTTAATACTTTATTTTGTTGAAGTGAATGTTAGCACAATGAAAAATACATGTCAAGATTAATTTTCAAAAATGTGTACAATAAGCCAAAAGCTTATTTTGCTCAGCTGTTATTTTGAGACCCCTGGATAAAATCGACATCATGCGGGACTTCGTCGATCGACCAGTTGTCGGTATACGGTATATCCGTTCCGGTAAGCGATTCAGGTCGCTCGTCGGGCATTTTGTCTAGTGTCAGCATCTTTTTGATGGCGGCCGTGGTCTCGTCCTTTGACGATCCGTCACGGACGATAACGGTAGTTCCGGGTGCGGCGTTATACCATATCCAGCGCGCGTCGGGGACGGTCAGCCTGATGCACCCGTGAGACGCTCTCCTGCCGAGGTTGTTAAATGAGCCCGTGTATGTGGCCGCGTCGCGCTTTGAATAAAGTATCGAATGGAAATACATCCTGCCGTCGATCTGGCTCCAGTATTGCCCGTAAACATCGGTATTCGCGAACAGTCCGAACCTTACGCGGTAGCTTTTTAAATGAAACGTCCCGGATCTGGTCGGTGAAGACGATGTGCCCGTGGAACAGAGCATATATCTGACAGGCACGGTATAATCGCCGTTTTCGTCTTTGGAAAACACCATGATCACCTGATAGTACTTATCGACGATGATCTTATAGGTCTCAGGCTCGGGGAAGCCCGAAGGCAGGCTGTATATACCGTTGTCGCCGACGAGCTCGGCAAATGTCATATTGGATGTGGGCGCGATTATATCGAAATTGTCGCTGTAGACAGAGGCCAGAGAATCGGTGGACCGATAACCATAAGGATCCGTCGCGTCATCTTTGGCGTTTTTGTAGGTATTGGAAACACGGTCTTCTTTGCTGCCTTTGTCGGAACCGTTATCCGGCTTCGGAGTCGGCGTGGGCTCTACTGCAGCGCTGCTGTCAGGATCGGATGCAGAATCGCCCGTATCTGCATTACCCGGACGGTCTGAGCCGTTTGCCGGATCATAGTCACCCGGCTGATCTCTGTCGCTTTCGGGATCAATGTCGGTGTTGGGATAAGTGATATCTCCTTCTCCGGCCTGCGCAATATCATCAATCCGCTCCTCGGTCCCTATATCGGTATCGCCGGGAAGATCATCACTGTTTTCAGTATCGGCAGTAGCCTGATCAGGCTCGTTTAAAGTAGATAAAACATCAACGGCCGTTGTCTGCTCATGGGCAATACTGACAGAACCATGGCCCAAACCGGGTACCATGGCTGAATAATCCTTTTTTGAAAGGCCCGCGCAGCCTGACAGTATCAGACTTACAGCGCAGAGCATCGCGAGAATCCTCAGCTTCATCAGTATTTGCCTATCGTGATGTTGTGATAAAAGTAATTGATTATCTCTGTATGGTCAAAGCCCAAACGCGCCATGCCGGCAGCACCCGACTGTGACATCCCGACTCCGTGGCCTTTGCCCATGCCGATAATGTAAATTGAACCGGCGGGAGGCAGTGTATCGGGGACATTAAACAGAGTTTGGTTACCTACAAGTATATACTGTTCCGTGGAGGTTTCAAGTATACTAACGGGTGAATTTTCGGAAATGACATAACTGTCGCCCGGAATAACAGGATTCGTGTAGCCGTTTGCGTCGATCGCGTACACGGTATTCAGATCGATGTCGGCGGTTATTATGCGGAACTTTGTCGAAGGAAGCCCGAGTATTTCCCGCAGTGTATTGCCTGAAACGGTTGTTTTTCCGCCGGTTCCGCGGATGAGTACACTGTAGGCGCGTCCGCCCGCAGTCGTGACTGTTACGCTGAGATCGGTTACATCGCCGACATCATGCCCGTTATCTTTTAAATTCTTTGACAGCTGAGTCATGGTGTATTCTTCTATCCAGGGGCCGACCTCGGGATCGGTCTCGTAAGGATCGAAAACGAATTCATATACGGGATCGGCGTATCCCCAGATATCGGATATCGAATCGGTCGCGCCGCCGTCTGTGGAGAAATAAAACGCTTCAACGATATTGCCGCTTTTATTTCGCATAACCGGCCCGATCGTCGATCTGACAGCATTGTAGGATGCATCGGTTTCGGCATTTATCCCCTTATATACCTGGGACGCGTCGGTATCGTTCATCTTATAGAGCTCGGAGGTTTTTGAATCCGCAATAAAACCGGCCTTTGCCGCGGCATAGCTTCTGGAGCATATCGCCTGCGCCTTCAATGCTTCTGCGGGCTTGGAAGCGCCCATCTCACAGGTGATGACACCCAGCAGATAAGCCTCGATCCCGACAACGTTGACGGCGGTCAGTTTTTCTTTTTCCCGTACGATCTCGATCCTTCCGCGATATTTGCGCGTACCCAGAGAGACCGGGATCTGCTCTCCTTTTGAATTAACCGCCTTAAATTGGGGATAACCGTCGGCTGTGCCGTCGATCATGAATTCGTAATCGGAAGATTCTGCATGGATCAGCGTTTTCGCGCCCGATCTTAGTAAAGTGGCGTCTTTAAACTCGCTTCCGTAATCGGAAACACTGAATGATGCAATGGAATCAGCAGGGATCAGCACATAGATCTTCCACTGCCTGTTCGCGTACATACAGGGTAAAGCCGTATATCCGGCAAATCTCATCTCTGTGCAGATGTAAGAAGCGTTTTTATAGGAACTGTAGACTGTAGAACCGATATACCATTCGTTTTGATCGGGCTCAAATGAGAAACCCGAGGCAGATTGCAGTGTCTCGGATACTGTAAAGGAATTATCTTTACAATATCCGACTGCAAGCAGATCGTTATAGATCGTGATAATATCTTTTTTGCCGTAAAGCGATGTGAGCCCGACGCGTATATCACGGGCAGAACCCGCATGTATTCTAATATTGTCGAATGACAAGAAGCCTATGATAAAGGCCATTACGGCCGCCAAAATGCGTATGCGACTACAGATCGGTGATGAACATCGCATCGCCGAACGAGAAGAATCTGTATCTCTCTTTGACAGCCTCATTATACGCATTTAACACATGCTCCCTTCCGGCCAGGGCGCTGACGAGCATGATCAGCGTCGATTCGGGCAGATGGAAATTGGTGATAAGGTTATCGAGAACCTTGAATTTATAACCCGGATAGATAAATATCTCTGTATCCGCGCATCCGGCGTGAACGATGCCCTCTTCGTCAGCCGCGGATTCAATTGTCCTGCAGCTGGTCGTGCCGACGCATATCACACGGTTGCCGTTTCTTTTCGCGTTATTTATCTTTTCCGCTTCTTCAGGAAGGACCTCGTAAAACTCGCTGTGCATATGGTGATCGAGCACGTTTTCCTCTTTGACGGGACGGAAAGTGCCTAAACCCACGTGCAGCGTAACTTCCGCGATCACGATACCCTTTTTGCGGATATCTTCGAGCAGCTCTTTTGTGAAATGCAGCCCGGCCGTAGGCGCGGCGGCTGAACCCTCATGCTTCGCATAAACGGTCTGGTAACGGTTCCTGTCCTTTAATTCATGAGTGATATAAGGCGGCAGCGGCATCTGGCCGAGACTGTCGAGGATCTCCTCGAAAATACCCTTATACTCGAAATGGACTACGCGGTTGCCGTCGTCCTTAACTTCGGTGATCGTGCCGAATAGCTCGCCGTTTCCGAATTTGACGCGCGCGCCGACTCTCAGTTTTTTACCGGGACGGACAATGGCCTCCCAGTCGTCTGCAGAAAGGCGTTTGAGCAGCAGAACCTCGACCGCGGCTCCCTCCTTGGGACGTGCGAAGCCGGGTTTTAACGGCTCGTCGTCGACCACTCTCGCGCCGATAAGTCTCGCGGGAATAACCTTTGTATTGTTGATGACCAGACAGTCGCCGGGATTAAGATAATCTATGATCTGGGCAAAATGCGAGTGACGTATCTCACCGGTTTTCCTGTCAAGTATCATAAGTCTCGAGGAAGATCTGTTCTCGAGCGGATCCTGTGCGATCAGCTCCTCGGGAAGATAATAGTTAAAATCACTTTTTAATAATTGCGGCATTTCTTTACTCTTTTCCAAAAATATTACAATCTCATGGGTACACCCTTGTTCTGAAGGTATGCCTTAAGCTCGGGTATCCCGATCTCCTTAAAATGAAACAGGCTGGCTGCGAGCGCGGCCTCAGCTCCACCGACTGTCAGCGCTTCGTAAAAATGCTCCATGGTGCCGGCACCGCCCGAAGCGATAACAGGAACATTGACGGCGTCCGCGATCGCGCGCGTCAGCTCAAGGTCATATCCGGCCTTTGTGCCGTCTGCGTCCATGCTGGTGAGCAGGATCTCGCCGGCTCCTAAGGAAACGCCCTTTTTGGCCCATTCTACGGCGTCAATGCCCATATCTATGCGGCCTCCGTGCTTGTATATGGTCCATGCGGGTGTATCGGTATCGGTCCTGCGTTTCGCGTCGATCGCAAGGACAACGCACTGGCTGCCGAACTTGGAAGCGGCCTCATGGATGACGGAAGGGTTATCGATGGCGGCGGAATTGACCGCGCATTTATCGGCGCCCGCGCGCAATATGCTCCTGAAATCCTCAGCGCTCCTGATTCCTCCGCCTACCGTGAACGGTATGAAAACCTGCTCGGCAACGCGTCTTACCATGTCTATCGTGGTGTCTCTGTGGTCGCTCGACGCCGTGATATCGAGAAAAACGAGCTCATCGGCTCCCGCGCGTCCGTATTCTGCGGCAACCTCTACCGGGTCGCCTGCATCGCGCAGATTAAGAAACTGTGTCCCTTTTACGACCCTGCCGTCCTTGACGTCCAGGCAGGGAATGATCCTCTTTGTAAACATAATCAAACCTCACAGAAATTCTTCAGTATATCAAGCCCTACATCGCCGCTCTTTTCGGGATGGAACTGACAGCCGAAGAGATTTCCTTTCTCTATCGCACAGTCAAATGTGATGCCGTAATCTGCAGTCGCGAGAACATCGCCGCGGTCTTTCGCGCTCAGATAGTATGAATGGACGAAATATACGTAAGGTGACTCGGGAAGGCCTTTAAACAGCCTGGAATCGTTCTTTACGACATTTATCGAGTTCCAGCCCATATGAGGTATCTTACGGGGCTCTATGCCCTTAAAAAGCCTGATATTGCCTCTGAGTAGCTTAAGGCCGTCTATTTCGCCGTCCGTGACATCGGAACCTATATTTTCCTCGCTGGAATCAAACAGTAGCTGCATGCCGAGACAAATGCCGAGGAACGGCGTATCGGAAAGAGCCAGCTCGCGGACGGTATCCGTAAGGTTATACTCTTTCAGCTTCTGCATCGCATCAAAATAGGCTCCGACTCCCGGGAAGATGATCCTCTCACAGCGGCGCAGCCTGTCCGCGTCGCGAGTGAGCTCCACATCCATCCCAAGGAACTCCAGAGCCTTTATTACACTTAATGTATTGCCTGCATCATAATCAATAACCGCAACTTTACTCACTGATAATCTACCTCATAATCTCCGAGAAGCTCGTAGATATATGCGCTGTAATCCACATTATCCACGTATTTCATCATGTCATAGGCATCCGCTTCACTCATCTGGAACTCAGTAGAGAGTGCTTCGAGAATACCGCTTTTAACATAATTTAAATCGTCCTCGATGTCAAGTAAAGTTGCCAGCTCAAGGTATTTATCGTACCTTAACAGGCCTTTTAGCAATGAATCCAGCGCTTTTTCGCGGTTATTGCTCTTCATGTAGTTCTGATAAGACGAAAGCTGAATGTTAACGTACATTACAGTCATGATCTTATCGTACAGTTCGATATCCTTATCCTTGATGCGCAGTCCGTAAACCTCGTAATATGCCTCGTTGTAATGCTGGCGGTCGAACTCGGTCTGCGCGTTCTTGATACTGAGATTGTAGTAGTAAATGTTGGTGCCCAGGATGATGAATATCGCGAATACCGCGAAAATAACGAAGAGTATCGAAGCTCCGGCACGGTTGATCCTGCCTTCGTTGACCTCAAGAGACTCGAGCGCGAGCTTCTCTTCTTTCTTTTTCTGGGCTTTGGCCTTGGCTTCTTCGGCTTTGCGCTTCTTTTCCTCGGCCTTTTTCTTTGCCTCTTCTTCCTTGGCCGCCTTGGCTTCGGCTTTGGCCTTTTCCTTTTCTTCTTTCGAGAGTGCCTTCTGTTCCTTCTTTTTCTCGGCATCCTCTATCTTTTTCTTGGCCGCGGCTTCTTCTTTGGCTTTCTGCGCCTCTATCTGCTCGGGAGTAAGCTCCTCGACGACATTGGCGAACAGGCGCTCAAAGAGGCTCTTTTTCTCTTTGTCTTTTTTCTTTTTGGACTTTTTCTTCTCTGCGGCGTCACCGTCGAGAGACTCGATCGTTTTATCAAGCTCACCGCTGTCGATCTCGTCAAGCAGTGAATCAACGTCAATATTATCGATATCGGCGAGTGTTTCTTCGGAAGACGCTTCTGCGGGCGCTTCGTCGGTTCCTAATTTCTCAAGATCAGTCTCCGATAAGAAATGTCCGGTATCAAGGATATCGTCAAGCACGGAATCTACGCTCGCGCTGTCCACAAGCTGCTCACCGCCCGCTTCGGGTTCGGGCAGCTCTATCTCGATGTCGGGGCCGGACAGCTCCTCGGTCTCTGATGCTGCGGGCTCTGCGTCAGGCGCATCGAGTACTGCGTCGGTCAGATCGGAATCAAGCAGATCGACTATCGGCTCCTCTGCGGGGGAATCGCCCTCGGCGGCAGCGGATTCGTCGGAACCGTTATCGGTTGTTTCTGCGTTCTCCGCATTGTCCGTTTCAGCATCACTCGCAATATCTGCGGCTTCACCGTCAGGCTCCGTTACGGCATCATTAATATCAAACAGATCGTCGGATGAAGGTTCTCCTTCACCTTCACCTTCGCCGTCCTCGTGCTGCTGCTGGGCGGCTGCAAATATCTCGGAAAGATCGTCCTCACCTATCGGCTCGACCTCTTCCTCCGGCTCTCCGGCACCTGCGGCGTCCATATCAGCGAGCAGACCGTCGAGCAGTTCATCTACATCCGTATCATCCGAAGACTCAGCGCCCTCATCGGCTGCAGCTGCGATGTCCTCGGGGATATCTTCTCCAATATCTGTGGGGATGTCATCGGAAATATCTTCTCCTGCATCGGCAGAAATATCCTCAGAAATCTCTTCCGATGCACCTGCGGGCATATCCTCGGGAATATCTTCAGACGTATCCGACAGGTCCGCACCGATATCGGGTATATCGGCAGCTATATCCTCTGCTGCGTCAGCTATATCAGTGACCGTTTCATCGGTGATATCTGTAATAGAATCAGTGATATCCTCAACGATTTCCTCAGCCGCAACAGGGATATCTTCTGTTATCTCCGCTTCATCTAAAGCTGTCTCATCGGTTATTTTTCCGATATTTTCATCTAAGTCGGCAGTCAGATCGGAAACATCGGCTGCACTGTCCTCGACGATATCGGTAATTTCTTCGGCCGCATCTTCAATAGCTTCCGGAATATCTTCGGACGCATCCTCAACTGCCTCGGAAAGATCTTCTACTGCGTCCTCAACAGTCTCGGGAATCTCTTCAACTGTATCCACAACAGCCTCAGCTATATCTGTCACAGGTTCTGCAGGTGCGGGCTCTGTCTCTGCCTTAGCCGCAGGTTCGGGTTCGGGAGCCGGAGCCTCTGCCGGTGCTGTCTTTATTACGCCGTGGGATATTTCAAACGATGCCCTGCGCGGCGGCGTGTTATTCTTTTCGTAATACTCGACGGAATCTTCAACCTTTGAATCGCTTTCTGCCGTAACAGAACTAAGCAGACTATCCAGATAGGATTCGTCTGCCTGATTAGTTCTCTTATTCTCACATTCTTCACAGAAGTCCATCCCATCAGGGATGGACTTGTGACACATCTTGCAAATTGCCATGGGGTTATCTCCGCCGGACAAATATTATTCAGCGATGAGTTTATCGATGGTGGTAACGAGCTGGCCGATCTCAGGCTTTGAAAGCTGAGCGTTCGCGCCGAGCGACTCACCCTTGCGTCTCATTTCGTCATTAACCAGAGACGAGAATATGATAACGGGAAGGTTCTTCATATCCTTATCGTCCTTGATGAGCTTGGTCAGTCTGTGACCGTCCATCTGAGGCATCTCGATATCGGTGATAACGCATTTAACCTTATCATAGATGGTGCCTTCATCACGGAATGCGCAAAGCTTGTCATAAGCTTCCTGTCCGTTATTGTTCATGATAACATTAGTATACCCTGCTTTGTGAAGCGAATCAAGGATAAGCTTGCTAAGAAGAGGAGAATCTTCCGCAACAAGTACAGGTCTGGTGTTGCGCTGTCTCTCGCCGAGCGCGTCGATATCCGAAACCTTAAGTCCCGTCTCGGGGCTGATATCGGAAACGATCTTCTCGAAGTCAAGAATAACGATAAGCTTATCGGAAAGCTTGATGATACCGGTCGCAACGCCCTTGCCGGAATTGCTGATCGACTCATCGGGCTTCGTGATGTCTGCCCATGATACACGCTGAATACCGACAACATCGTTAACATGGAACGCGATGTTCAGCTTGTTGAAGTTGGTGACGATGTACATGTCCGTCCTCGTGGAATCCTGAGGGGGCAGATTCAGTGACTTGCAGAGGTCGACGATGGTGATGATGGTATCGCGGGGCATAAATATGCCTTCGATACAGGGATGAGCATTGGGAATGGGTGTCGGCTGCTTGTAGGGAAGGATCTCCTTGATCTTCGCGACATTGATACCGTAATGGTTCGTGCCAACGATAAACTCAAGCACCTCAAGCTCATTGGTTCCGCTCTCAAGTAAGATATTAGTTTCCATTTTCTACCTCCACATCGTTATTTTAAATTGATAATGAATTTCTTCGCGCCCTGGACCTCCAGATACTGAGGTACCTCGTCCGGAGTGACGTAAAAGATCAGTGTGGCATGTGCGCTCTCACCGGCCTTGACGGTCGAGTTATAGAACTGGATGTCATCGGCGAAAAGTGAGATCTCGGATCCGTGGGACTTGCCGCCTTCTGTAACAAGCCTGTAACTAAGCTTGTACGGGGCTGCGTCAAATACTGCATCGACACCGGAAGTGTTCCTGATGGCGAACTCGATGACACAGAGCTTTTGGTCCTTCGGAGCGGAGAATGAATAAAACTCTCCTGCGTTCGTGTAGCTGTCCGCGAGTCCGTGCTTTACATAATCAACGGTAAAGCCTTCAATACCTCCGGCCTCGGCAATAGACGTACATTCGGGTTCGGGAACCTCTGTGGGAACAGGTTCGGCCGCATCGGGTGTCGGAGTGGCGTCGCCATCAGCAGGCGGTGCGTCCGGTCCTTCGGTCGGTGAGGGAGCCTCAGTGGGAACAGGCGTAGGCGATGGATTATTCTCCGCAGCCTCCTTTTCCCGCTCCTTGATCTCCTTTTCAAGGTCCTTCAGGTCGAGAAGCCTGATGCTGTCACGATGATTCTTGTCATACTTGACCAGCAGATGTGCACAATACTGTGCGATGGCATCCGACTCTTCCTGGGTAATGCTGATATTATCATTGCCGGAGCAGGCGGTAAGAAAAACTGTCAAAAATATCATTAACAGAAAAATCGATACTTTTTTCAAAGTTATTCTCCTCACATTCTCCACGTTATTTAATATTTTAACACCAACTTTGATTTTTGGCAACAACTAATGCTTAAAATTATTGAAAAAGTTATAAAAAATTAAAAATTCAACTGTTCTGTCGGTTAAATGTCATTTTTGCTAAGCTCAAACCAGAACTCTACACCGGCAAGATGATTCTCAACACCGTATTTCTCGTTGTGCTGCTCCATAATCGCCTTAACGATCGAGAGACCTATGCCGTTGCCGCCGTACTCACGGGTGCGGGCTTTGTCGACTTTGTAGAACTTGACCCAGATATTCTCCAGATCCTCTTCTGCGATGTTGCTGCCGGTGTTGAACACGGATATCCTGACTTTTCCGTCCGGCATCTCTTTGAAGCTGACATCCACGAACTTCTGGCCCTGAGCGTAATGTATCGCGTTGCTTAGGTAATTGGTGACCACCTCTTCTATCATGCTCTCATCGGCCCATACGAATACTGGTGTATGCTCGTTGAAAACGATATTTACTTCGGCGGTCTTCGCGATGAGCTCCATCGAAGATACAACTGTGCGAACGAGCTCCACGATATCGAAACGCTCGAGATCCAGCTTATTCGAACCGAACTCTATCTCGTTCAGCGAAAGCAGCTTTTTCACCATGTTATTCATCTTGCGCGACTCGTCGATTATGACATCGCAGTAATAATTGCGCGATTCGACATCGTCATCGTTGATATTGTCCTGCAGGCCCTCCGCATAGCCCTGGATCAGGGCGATGGGTGTCTTGAGCTCATGGGAAACGTTGGAAAGGAACTCCTTGCGCATCTCGTCGATCTCGATCTTATGAGCGATATCGCGTTCGAGCTCGATATTTGCTGTCTTCAGCTCAGTAATGGTCTTTTCAAGCTTATCGGAGAGGGAATTGATACTCTTTCCGAGACGCCCTATCTCGTCGCGCCTCTTGCCCTTATATTTCGATTCGAAATCAAGCGCGGTCATCTTGTCGGATATGTCGGCAAGCTCCAATATGGGCTTTGTAAGGCTCCTGCTGATGAATATCATCGCGATGATGCCGATCAGTACGATAACGCCGCCGACGATGGCGAGGAACGAGCTCGCTATCTGAGCGCTCTCCTGTATATTCTCAAAGCTCGAACGTATGAATACCAGATATTCGTTGCCCAGATATCCGACCAGATCGATATAGTAAGAATCTACCTCTGCGTCGTAATATTTATAAACATCGTAGGAACCTTCTACTGTTTCGAGCAGTTCGGTGTTTGATTCCCCGCGGAAGAAAGCGCCGAATATGTATCGCTGCAGAGTGGCCGTGATCCTTTTAAACCTGTCATTCCGTACTATCCCCATACTGCCGGAATCGTTCATGTCGGCGCGAATGGGATAAACAAAATACATACCGCTGCGGCCGAACAGATCGGTCACGATATCGGAAATGACATATACATTGACATTGTCCGCAGCCTCGATCCTCTCGATCCTGTTGATCGTATCGTCATCGGAAAAAGGTTCCTCCTGAGCGGTCGAGAGTTCATTTACCTTGGTATAAGTCTCGTTTAGGAGCTTGACCTTTTTGTTCTGGTAATAATCGACCAGCAGGAATCTGTTTGCGAGCCAGCTCAGAACGATCATCGCGGCGAGCAGCAGCGAGACAATGACTGTAAGCTTTATTCTGAGTGATTTTCTCATTTTCTACGTCAGACCTCGAATTTGTAGCCCATGCCCCAGATGGTCTTTATGCAGTCGCCCTTTTCGCCCATCTTGGAACGGAGCTTTTTGACATGTGTGTCGATCGTGCGCGCGTCGCCGAAATAATCGTAATTCCATACGTTATTGAGTATCTTGTCTCTCGAGAGCGCGATGCCCTTGTTCGCGACGAAATAACTGAGCAGCTCGAACTCCTTTACGGAAAGCGTGATGTCCTGTCCGTCTATGAGCACCTGATGCGCGGCCTTGTCGATCTTGATCCCGTTGATCTCGATGATATCGTCGTTGAGCGCGTTCGAACGCCGCAGTATCGCGTCCACGCGTGCTACGAGAATCTTGGGGCTGAACGGCTTAGTGATGTATTCGTCGACACCCAGCTCAAACCCGAGCAGCTCGTCACGCTCGTCACCCTTGGCAGTCAGCATGATGATCGGCACCTTTGATTTGGAACGGATCTCGCGGCAGACCTGCCAGCCGTCCATCTTGGGCATCATGACATCAAGTATCACGAGGGAAATATCTTTATCGGAAAAGAACATATCAACGGCCTGCTCTCCGTCCTCGGCTTCGAGAACGATAAACCCGGCCTTTGCGAGGAAGTCCTTTACCAGCTTTCTCATCCTGCTCTCATCGTCTGCAATAAGCACTTTAAGCATATCCATAATTATATACCTCCTGAACAATATCATAGACCGGATTTATGAAAAAACTGTGTAAACGGATCAATCGGTGATGCCGAGCTCCTTTTCACGGGCTTTAACGGCCGCTTCACGTGACGAAATGTCCTCTTCCCATGCCGAGTATTTATCCTGCAGTGCTATCTCCTCATCGACAAAAACAAGATTGTTGTTGTGCACGGCTATCGCGAACAGTAAGGCAATGATAGCCGCAAGACCTGCGATCAGCAGCCAGAGCTTTTTGATCTTTGATTTCAGATACCCGATCATGTTGCGGGCCTCTTTTTCTTTGTTGAGACTGTTGCTGAGGTCACGGTTGAGCCTCTTCATCGCATCCGAAGGTTTGTCGTCCGACTCTTCGGGAAGCTCCGATTCTACAGATGAGGCGTATTCTGACGCGGTCTCGGAATTGAGGAGCGCCGTTTCGTCGCCGAACTCCGTAGAGTCCTCTTCGGGCACAAAGCTCGGGGAATGAATGGTCTTCAGTTCCTGCTCGTCTATCATGTTCGAGGCGAGCACCGTATCCCGCAGCTGCTTTAAAAAGCATATTCCGAGGACCGTGCTCATGGTCTGCCTGTCGAGAAGTTTGATATAGACCTTCAGCGCGATCTCCGGGTTTCTGATATCCATTTTTGAGCAGATATAGTCGATCGTATCGGATTCCTTTTTCGCGTCCGCGTATTCCTTGGCGGAATTGAAGTGAAAACCCTTGATCGTCAGATTATCCCACATGAAAAGGCATCTCCTTACGAAATAGGCTCAAAATCACTGGCAGGATGCTTGCAGAGAGGACAGATGAAGTCCTCGGGAAGCTCGTCGCCCTCATAAACATAGCCGCAGACCTTGCATACATAGCCCTTTTTGCCCTCTGTGGCGGGCTTGGGCTTAACATTGGTCTGATAGTAGGTATATGTCATCGTGTCGCGGTCGCTTAAGACTCTGGCCTCTGTAACGGTACAGATGAACATGCCGTGCGTGTCGAGGTCGACGTACTGCTCTACTTTGAGCGACATGAACGCGTTGATGTACTTTGAGAGGAATACAAGTCCGTTGTCCGAACGCAGAACCTCTTCGCCCTCGAATTTATCGACATTGCGCCCGGACCTGAAGCCGAACTGCTCAAATACGCTGAAAGGCGCGTCGATAGAAAGGCAGTTGATGTTCATGACGCCTGTCTGCTTAACAACGTGATGCGTGTAATTCTGTTTGTTGATCGTAACGGCGATACGGTTGGGCGTATTGGTGACCTGTGTTACCGTGTTGCAGATCATGCCGTTGTCGTGCTCGTCATCCTTGGAAGTAACGACATAGAGACCGTAGCCGATCTTAAACAGGGCCGTCATGTCATTCTTGTTCGCAGTGGCGCCGTCCTGGGCGATATAATCCCTGCAGAGCTCTTCCGCCAGACTCTCGATCTGCTGCTTGTTCTCATCATTCATCGCGGAGATGATCTTAACGGTCGTGTCGGTAAATGTGATATCCTTGCTGCCCTCGAACATCTTAACAATGGTCTTTGCCGCCTGCGGAGCCCATGAGCCGTTCTCGATGAGACCGATCGTGCGCCTGCGGTATCCTCGCTCGGTAAGATGCTCGACAAACGAGCGCATGAACGGGAAAATGTCGGAATTATATGTAGTCGTAGCCAGAACCAGCTTTCCGTAGCGGAACGCGTCCTCAACGCATTCGGCCATGTCCTCGCGCGCGAGATCCGATACAACGACCTTCGGGCAACCCTTTTCCCTGAGCTTCTGCGCGAGCAGCTCAACAGCCTGCTTTGTGTGTCCGTAAACGCTGGTATATGCTATGAATATGCCCTCACTCTCTGCCTCGTACGATGACCAGATATCATATTTTTTAAGAAAATGCGCCAGATCATTCTTGAGAACAGGTCCGTGCAGAGGACAGATGATCCGGATATCGAGGTCGGCTGCCTTTTTAAGGACTGCCTGCACCTGAACGCCGTATTTGCCCACGATGCCGAAATAATATCTCCTGGCCTCGCAGTCCCATGCGGAAGCATCGACGGAGAAATCGCCCTCGGGATCATCCACGTCGTTCGCGCCGAACTTACCGAAGCCGTCCGCAGAGAAAAGGACCTTGTCGGTGCTGTCGTAGGTCATGAGAACTTCGGGCCAGTGCACCATGGGCGCGGTCACGAAGTTCAGTTTATGCGTACCGAGATCGAGGACGTCTCCGTCACCTACGACTACACGGTTTTCCTCGAAATCCTTGCCGAAGAAGTTCTTCATCATCGGGAATGCCTTTGACGAAGCAACGACGGTCGCATTCGGATAAGTCTTTAAGAAATTGATGATATTGGCGGAGTGGTCGGGCTCCATGTGCTGAACCACGAGATAATCGGGCTTGCGTCCGCCGAGAGCCTTTCTGATGTTATCCAGCCATTCGTGCGTAAATGAAGCGTCAACGGTATCCATAACAGCGATCTTATCGTCGAGGATAAGATATGAATTGTATGCCATACCGAGAGGAACGATGTACTGTCCCTCAAAAAGATCGATCTTGTGATCGTTAACTCCTACATACCTGATGTCCTTTGAAACAGTCATGTCAGCAGCCATTATGAATACCTCCGTTTTATTATTTATTTACAGTTTCAATACTTACCGATTCAATGATGATATCCTCCAGCGGAGAATATGTGTTGCCGTCTTCCACCTCTACTCCCGATATGGCCTCGAGGACGTCGAAACCTTCGGATACCTGGCCGAAAACGATGCAGTGTCCGTACAGCCAGGGCGCGCCGCCGTATTCTTTGAAAAGTGACAGAGTCTCTTCGTCCAGATCGGTACCGTACGCAGTCTTGTAGTACTCCGCCGGAGTGATCTTTCGGTATGCGAGCAGGGTTTCGAGCTCTGTGAGGAACTCCGTATCCGATGTTACGATCATAAACTGATCCGCGGATATGCCCTTTCCGCTGTCAGTGATGCACAATGCACCCCTGAACGGATAAAAGTCACTGTTAATACTGTCGGCGAAGGATGCCGGCTCTGTGTCCGGGCCTATCTGAGTGTCACCTGAGGATGTATCGGCGGCTCCTGCTCCTGCGACGGCCTCATCGCCATCACCCGCGGAAACCAGTATGGCGTAATCATCGATCACGGTCTTTACGGAATTCCCGTTATAATACCCTGCATTTGCGAGCCTTACAAAGTCTTCTGCGGCCTGCTTCGACGCGGATGCGTAAATTTTTACCGTTATGCTGCCAAAGTCCTTAAAATCGATCCTGGCGACGTAGTCACCGCTGCTGTTCCCGGTCTGTACGGGAGTCTTGGGTTTCTTCGATCCGCATCCAGCCGGAACAATCAGGCAGAGTATTGTCAAAAAAGCAAAAACAGCGTGTTTATGCTTGAAAAATGTGTATTTCATATCCTGTAACCTTAATGCAAATTATGATACTTTATTATATCGAATCTCCGGAAACAATACAATAAAAAAAGCACTTGCTTAAAACAAGTGCATTTAAGTGGACCAGAGGGGAGTCGAACCCCTGTCCGAAAATCAATTCCCCGTCCTTCTACGAGCTTAGTTTGTTATTTGACATTCCCTCCGGCATACGGTAACAAACAACCTTATACTTTCAGTAGCTTCATGGTACGCCCATACGCTCAAAGCTTTGCGTACGTCGTTTCCTGCGTGGATGAGGCCCGTATCCGTGCGCGCAGGTGCACTCGGGCGGACCGTTGCCTTAGTTAGGCAGCAATTGCTAAATTATCGTTAGCGTTTATGTTTAGGTTTGGAGTCTGACGCGCTTCCTCGCGGCTCGCTTCTCCGGCTGCATAACCCCCGTCGAAACCAGTACTGGCCCTTATTCAGTTTTATAATAATGACATGTCTGCACCTTATCGGTCATATATTACCTGTAGTTGTTCTTGAATTCTTTTTCCTGCTCGCGCTTCATATCCTTTTTCGCGATGGTCTCACGTTTGTCGTAGAGCTTCTTGCCCTTTGCCAGGCCGATGCTGACCTTTACCAGGCCCTCTTTCAGATACACGGTCAAAGGAACGATCGTGTAGCCCTTCTGATCTACGCCGCTGCGCAGTTTCGCGATCTCGGTTTTGTGAAGCAGGAGCTTCCGGGTCCTCAGCGGATCCTTGTTGAAGATGTTGCCCTTCTCATACGGGCTGATGTGCATGCCGTATACGAAAACTTCGCCGTTTTCGATCTGAATATACGACTCTTTGATACTGCACTTGCCCATCCTTATCGATTTGACCTCGGTACCCACCAGCGCGATGCCGGCTTCGTAGGTGTCTTCGATAAAATAATCAAAATATGCTTTTTTATTATTCGCGACAAGCTTTGAAGCCTTTGTCTGTGCCATGATGTTACCTCGTTCCGTACCGCGTCTGATCGGTGGCAAATTCCCTTAACATTTACATAGAATAGTATAAAACGGATCATTTTGCAAGTACATAAACCGTTGGTTTAGTTTTGAAATATGGGCCCTATGTCTTCATCTATCCGAATCAAACGCAGACGTCTCGTGCTCGTCCACCAGCCCGAACTCGATCGTTCTCAGCATCTTATCAGCATTGTCGAGTCGGACCTTTACGCGCTGGCCGAGTTTATAGGTCTTTTTCGTGTGTTCGCCGACCAGCATGTAGTGTTCCTCATCGAAATAATAGAAATCGTCGGGGATCTCTGTGATCTTAACCGTGCCCTCGATGGTATTGGGCAGTTCGACATGCATGCCCCATGAGGAAACGCCCGAGATAACGCCGTCGAATTCATCGCCGATAAACTGCGACATGTATTCAACTTTCTTGAGCTTCTCGACTTCACGCTCGGCCTCGTCTGCCCTGCGTTCGGTCTTTGATGCCTGCAGCGCCACATCGTCGAGGATCTTGGTGTAATGATTGATGCGGCCCTCGTTCAGCTTTCCGTGCAGATTCTCCTTGATAATTCGATGGATCTGCAGATCGGGATAACGTCTGATAGGCGAAGTAAAATGACAGTAATACTTGGCCGCCAGACCGAAGTGTCCCTCACAGCTGGTCGTATATTTCGCCTGTTTCAACGAACGCAGCGTGATGCGGCTGATCATGGTCTCTTCTTCGGTGCCTCTGATCTTCTCCAACAGCTTCTGCAGCTCCTTCGGATGGATATCCTCCTGAGTCATTTTAATAGAATAGCCGAAATTGTTGATGAAAACACCGAGCTTTGTCATCTTCTCGGGATCGGGATTCTCATGTGTACGATATACAAAAGGCAGCTCCTGCCAGAAATAATCCTCGGCGATCGTCTCGTTCGCGATCAGCATGAAATCCTCGATGAGGCGGGTCGCGTCATTGCGCTCATAGGCCTTGACCTCGATGGGCTCGTGCTTTTCATTTACGATGATCTTGCTCTCAGGAAAATCAAAGTCGATCGAGCCTCGCTTCATGCGGCGCGCGCGAAGGAGTCCCGCCAGCTTGTTCATCAGCAGGATATCGTCCTTAAACTCAGCGTACTCCGGTACATCTTCACCGAGAATGACCTTATTAACATGTGTATAATCGCAGCGATAACGTACATTGATCAGGGTCTCCGCAATCTGATGCCCTACTACATTACCCTTTTCATCGATGTCCATAAGGCATGACAGAGCCAGTCTGTCAACGCCCATATTCAGTGAACATATGCCGTTCGAGAGCTCATGAGGCAGCATCGGGATAACACTATCTACGAGGTAATTACTCGTGCCGCGCTTTAATGCCTCTTTGTCGAGCGGCGAATTCTCCTTGACATAATTTGAAACATCGGCGATATGAACGCCCAGATGATAGAGTTTGCCGTCGTAGCTTACACTGACGCCGTCATCGAGGTCCTTTGCGTCCTCCCCGTCGATAGTGATGATCAAAGTATCGCGCAGGTCCATCCTGCCTACTTTTTCAGCTTCGCTCACCTCACGCGGGATAGTTGTCAGTTCATTGATCACTCCCTCTGGGAACTCAACGGGGATGCCGTAAGCACGTACTACGGTCAGGATATCGGTCGCGGGATCGTCGATATGTCCGATGATGTCGATGACATGACCTTCGGGATTCTTGCCCTCACCGCCGAAATCGGTGATCTCTACCTCGACCTTATGTCCGCTGATCGCGCCTTTTGTAAATCCGTGCGGGATAAATATATCGTTGCCGAATTTCTGATTGTCGGGAACCACAAAACCGTAGGTCTTCGTGCGCTGGAAGGTACCGATGATATTGGACGAACCGCGCTCGAGGATGCTCAGGACTATACCCTCGCGGCTCTTACCTCTCGTACCCTCGGTCTTCAGCGCGATCAGCACCCTGTCCTTATCGCGTGCGGAATGAACATCGTCAGGACTGATGAACACGTCATCCTTCTCCCCGTCGATGCGTACAAATCCGAATCCGCGCGAAGTACCGGAGAAAGTTCCGGCATAAGTATCCGAATCGGCCTTACGGATCTGTCCCTTTGCGTTGATGATAATCTTGCCCTCGCTGATCAGGGTATTGATGACCTCCTGAAAATCCTCCTTCTCCTGCTTGGGAACACTTAAGAACCCGGCGAGCTCCTTCATCTTAAGAGGCGTATATTCATCACGCGAAACATATTCGTAGATCATATTTTTTCTTCTCTCAAAAGTCTCGTTATCCATAAGCATTCCCTTTCAAAATAATAATATGTGAATACAATTCATGTATTCTTTAAATATTGTAACACATATTTGCTAAAACGAAAAGAGGTTCCTTAAATTTTGCAAAAAAATAAGCCCCCGCTGAAGCGGAGGCTCACTCACTTTTACTGCATTACGCTCAGATTGAGCACGATCGATAAAACGATGAAGCAGGCTGCCAGGATAATGGTAATCTTAGAAAGCATACCTTCCTTTGAACGGCCCTTGTTCTTCGACCAATAAGAATTCGAACTTGCAGAACCTGTGATAGCCGATGAAAGACCCTCACTCTTGGAATCCTGCATAAGAACGATCACTACTATAGCAACACAAACCAGCAGAAATGCGATTGTGCAGATGACCTTTAAAGCTCCCATGTTAACACCTCCCATGTAAAGAATTGCACTTGAACCGTCTCTTCAAGTCGCACCTTTACAAGAATATCACAAGGATTCACGTTTTTCAAGAGTTTTTTATCTATTGGTTCTCAAGTTTCAGCTTGCGGTCGATCGTATATGTTTTATCGATCTTCTCTTTTGTTTCACCATTGATCGGAGTACCGCTTCCGTAGAAATGAATGATTGTCCTGCCTTTTTCAAAAGTAATTTCCGTATCAAGCTGCAGATCCTTCTGATAGCCGGTCAGGATCGCTGCATACTCTTTATTGTATTCGTTTGATATCTTTAGCCATTTCTCATTCGCTGACTTTGACATCCCCAGTCCGCCAAGATATGAACGACATGTAATCATGGGGAAATTCACCAGTCCATCATCCGAATGCGATATTCCGATACGGATATCCGGAGTGTTGTAGAGTACAGTCAGTGTACCAGCGATACAAAATATTACCAGTACGGCAACAGCAATTATTATACGCTTTTTCATAAATAACCTTCTTTCTGTTTCAGATTGTAATCAGTTTTATGGTTCCGGTTTATTATTCAAGAAAACAAATCTCTATACGTATCTCTTACATAGACATCCTTAAATTACTTGTGTACTATCAAATATAATTATACATGAAAAAGGTGCGGCTCACAACTCATGACGTCGTTTACCGCACCAAATTAATACATATTCAATTCTAAACGCTTATCTGATCAGCAGCGACTCACCGGTCATCTCCGCAGGCTTTTCGATACCC
>JAEEGJ010012336.1_pt1 | contig 21207 bp, 17 predicted proteins | sample 8958761 | NCBI WGS metagenome assembly JAEEGJ01 (sample SAMN16246546, study PRJNA631951) | gut metagenome | biome: gut microbiome; feature: rumen; material: RS-attached | host: Bos | place: Iran: Karaj | collected 2018-10
GTAGGTGCCTGACTCCAGCAGCAGGCATTGGGCTCGTACTTGATGGAGTAAGGAATATTGTTGTTTCTGCAGAACACGTGGAGCTTGACCACAAGCTCCATATCTTCGCCCAGGGTGTTGGTGTCGTATCCGCCGGCTGCTATCACCGTCGCCTTCTTGAACAGTCCAAAGGCTCCGGATATGATCAGGTTTCCGTTGTAGCCATCCATCAGGATCCTTGATGCGAGAAAAGACCTGTCGTATTCCACCACCTGCATGGAGATGATGACGTTTCTAGGAAGGTGGTAGCCTGTAATCTCGCCGCCCTGTCTTTCAACGCTCTGTGCCACGTGAATAAGACCGCCTATTGCAACGATATTGTCATCAGCCATCAGTGGCTGCATTATCTTTTCAAGAGAATCCGTCTGAAGAACAGAGTCGGCATCCATACACAAAAAGTACGGATACTGGGAAGCGTTTATTCCCATGTTCAGGGCATCGCCTTTTCCGCCGTTTTCCTTTGTAATGAGCGTAACAAGGATCTTACCAACCTTGACCTCATAGATTTCTTTTACATCCTTGCACTTAACACGCCTGTGGATGGGGCGGTCAACCTTCCTTAGCTTGAAAGTATCCACCACCACCTTGGCCGTATTGTCTGTTGATCCGTCATCAACAACTATGATCTCATAGAGCTTGTAATCCAGATCCAGCAGTGACCTAATGCTGTCAACTATGGTCACTTCCTCGTTATGAGCAGGCACCAGAATGGAGATCGGCATATAGTAGTCGTGCTTAAGTTCATTCCTGACCTGCATCATTCGCTCTCTGGTATAGAGCTGCATGGCACCGATCAACACAGACATCAGAAGGTATGTCGTGTAAAGGATTATGTATAATGTGAAAAAGGACGAAACCACCGCCAGGATCGCCTCAATAATCTTTGGCATATTATGCTCCTTCCCTCTTTTCCATGGCATAGATAAGCATATCCCTGGCGTACCTGTCCTTTCCGTCAAGGATCGATTTCTCATCTTCTTTACTGAGTCCTATATCCAAAAGGCTGTTGGCAGAATTAAATCTCACGTACCAGTTGCTGCTGCCAAGGCTCTTTTTAAGCACATCAACACTCTCCCTGCACGGATATGCCGAGAGCACCGTTGCCACAACGATCTTTATGTTGGTATCTATATCCGATTCCATTATCTCCCGGAGCCTTACTCCCGCAGGCTCATATGGATGGCGCCTGAAGTATCTGATATAGGCAATAGCAGTCTCTTCATCATGGTCATCGCGTTCAAGCTCCGCAAAAACACTCTCTCTGTAATCCGCCTGAATACCCGTGATAAAAGATATGATGGCAAGCTGTGTATTCGCAGAAAAGCGCGTTCTGTTATCCCAAAGGAGCGCTGCCAGCTTCTCCTTGTCACCCTTAAAGGTCATAAGGCCGTCCGATAATAGCTTTTTGTGGTGAGTAAAGCCCAGATCCTTCTGCATCACCATAAAGTTAAACAGAGCCTGACAGTTGCCGAAGGCATAGAAGGCCTTCAAAAGATTTTCCCTGCAGTAAACGCTTGAATCCTCGGCGTAGTCCATCATTATCCTGTAGATGGAGCTCTCCTCCTCGCCGTAGCACCTGGTGGTCATGGAGATAAAATACGCAGCAAAGGCCTTGTCCATGGTGTCCCGCCTTGAATATATCCTGGCAATCCTGTGATACTGGCTCTCACACCCGTCAAGGTACCTCCGCATACCGGCCTTTACCTCCTCGTCTTCGCTGCCCAAAAGCCCCTCAACGGCGCGGGAATATCCAAGGAATGCATTGGTATTTACAATTTTCTTTTGTATCATGCTCAAATGTTTCCCGGATACCCCGTCATCAATATGGGAGAGTTCATCCTTAATATCCCTTTCCCAATCGATGGCATGCCTTGCAATGGCGTTCTTAAGTGCCTGTGAATAAAAGATGTAAAACACGTTGAACAGCACTAAAAGCACGCACACCAGCAGATATCCGTAGATTATGAGATCAATTGTCAGACGCAATCTATCCCCTCCACGCTTGTTTTATAATGTCAAAAGACCTTTTGAGTCTTTCAGTGTATTCATAGTTTTTCTGCCATCCCGGCAGTTCTACGCTGCTGCAGATTATCTCTTTGTTTTCTTCAACCCCTACGCCAATGAAGATCTCTTTTACCCTGATATCCTCTCTTCCGTAGTTCTCATAATAATCGTCGTGAATAAAACACTCGGAAGGATCGGAGAAGTTAAGCATAGTCCATGGAATTCGGATCTCCACACCGCCCTCGCCAAAGCAGAAATCCGTAAGCGAGTCGTACTCAGGTGATGACGCATTGCCGTTGCCATAGTGAAGCTTTCCCGAATCATACCTTACAAACTGTTTCTGCTCCAGGATTGCATCTATCTCGTAGATGTCTTTTACATCCTGTAAAAGACCTTCCTTCTGGCAGAGCTGCCCTACCGTCACGAACACATCAGTGTCTTTTGCCGGAGGATTTTCAAAGGGATCTTCTCCGGTGATGGATTCCAGGTAGTTCTCGCGCAGGCTGTCATACCTCTCCTGTACCATAAGTCTTGTATTATCCCTGCCGTCAACCACAAGGACAAAATCCACCGGCCTGTCGAAGTAGAGCCCCTCATCGGGAAATGTCTTCGAGCCGCTGTTTGGTGTTATGTCAAAAGAGATATAGGTCTTTGAACTCTCAAGATTACCCTCTGTCTTTACACACATATACAGATATGTGGAGTCATAGCTGTAGTAGACTTTGGTTCCGCCTTTTGAAGGAAGGCGTTCCGCCATGTCAAAGTCGGAGAAATCACCATCAATCTGCACAGCTCCCCATCTGTTTTCGGGCACAAAGCTCAGTATGCCCTTGGACTGAGCATAACTTTGAGGATCGTACCAGTTTTGGGTATTGTCATTGAACAGGCTAAAGCTGGTGTTGAAGCTCCGGCGCGTCCAGGAATCCTGCCAGGACTCGATAAAGCCGCCACAGCAGCCGGATGTGATGGTGCTGTTGTAAGCGTCAACAAGATACTCTCCCTGAGCCACTTCGTCTTTTGGCTCTTCCGCCTTGGAGACGCCTCGCGATGTTGAGCACTCAAAGGCAGTTATAACCACGGGATGCGTGTGGTAGTAGGTTAGAATGTCCAGATAGCCATACAGATAAGGCGAGAGGTTTGTGAGATCAAGCCCCTTTAGCTTGTTCTTGGTTCTCTCAGAGAGAGCCAGCTCATAATTATCGCAGAGGGCATAGGCACTGTAGGCGGCATAGAGGCCCTTATAATCACGCTCAAGGATCTTTTCCAGATCAAGATCCGTATACTTGCCATAGAGAAGATCAAAGCCTTCGTCATAGATAAGCGGATCGTAAACAGGGTCACTAAAAAAGCTGATAAGGCGCTGCTCATGGTACTTCCCGCTCTCGTAAGTTACCATGTCATCCATAACCTTGCAGAGCATGGTCTCGAAGGCATTGGCGCCATCGTCCGTGTAGAGATACTTGCCCTGATAAGAGGTATCGTCCGCCTCCTTGTGATTGGTGTACTCAATGGTACCCTCGTTCCAGGCAGAGCCCACAAGGTATCCGATGACCCATGGAGATACGTCCTTTCTGTAAATGCCGCTTCCCCTTACGTTGTTGTCTCCGATATTTCTTCTGCCGTGAACAACGTCGATGGCCATGCGTCCTTCCTTGCACAGCGTGTCATAGAAGTCATATTCGTAGGCATCTTTGGAATTGTTGTTGCTGTATTCTGTAACTTCGATCCCCTGAAGGAGATAGATGGGGTCAGGGCTTTTGCTGTTATATTCATAGAGGGCATTGTAAAAGACATCGTTGTAGATGGTAGTTGTCCTGACTGTATTTACGCCCATGTCACTCATGCGGCTAAACCAGCGAAGCCAGGTCTCTTTGTCCACCGCGTGTTCTGACGGAAAGTGCCCCGGAATAAAGTTATCCAGGTTAACTCCCTTTATCACGAACTCAGTCTCATTACCGGCATCATCAACCTTCATGATATTCATTCCATCGCAAACAAACCTTCTGCTTATGTCGCTCTGAAGGCCGATGGGCAGGTATATTCCGCTGTAGTACAACAGGGAGTAGACAAGGTAAAGAGATATTACCGCGCCTACAATGGCATAAATTACCTTTTTCATGATCTACCTACTGAAGGGTTTCGTTGACGATCCTTGACTCGTGGCAATACTGATTTAAGTTATCTATGTTTTCATCAAGCCACTGACCTCTTTGTGTAATGTAGGTCCGCAGCTGCGTAACAGCTTCGTCGTAGCTTGTATAGTTCCTGTCTATTGGCTGAAGATAGCTATTTGCCAGAACATAAGCATTCTTATCTTCCGTGGTCCAGACATCGCCCCAGACCTGATAGTTATCCTCAATCTCAGGCCCAAGGTAATCTATGGTATCTGTTATGTAGGCCTGAAGATATTCATCGCTCAGGGTTGTCTTTCTGAGTTTCTTGTACTGCTTTATTACTTCATCAACAAATCTCTGATCCCTTATAAGTCTTTCAAACCAGGGTGCATAGAGAATGGTAAATCCGCTTGTGTCCGCCGGCTCCTGGGCGTAGTTGTCGCAGGCGTTGTTAAAATCCCAGACGCAGGCATGCATCTTACCTCTTGTGTCCTTGTACATGTAGGTGGAATAAAAGCCCGCATCAAGATTTCCGAAGAACTCATTTATTACGAAATACTGGGCAAAAGACTCTATGTCTATATAGTCACGGTAGTCGATATCCGAGCTGTTAAGGTCGTAGGAGTAGAGTATTCTCTCGATGCGACTCATGTCATTTTCTATGTAAGATTTCTTGGCATCTGTCAAAGTGTCTTTTCCCGGATAACAAAGGTCGTATACCAAAGAGCCGGTCTTTAGGGTGTACCTTGAGTAGTTATCAAGCTCCTCAACGTTTGGTCTTTGCCTGTCGAGCTTGACGATATAAGGAGTTGCGTAGTCATTGCGCCTAGACTTGGAGAGATTAAGCCTTCCGGCTTCCCTTGTTATGGTCTCCATAAGAACGTACAGACCCTGATACTCTCCATCGATGTTGAGGCGGACATAGCGCACAGCCGGTGCATAGTCCATCACCTCTCCTGCGATGTTCAGGCACATGTAATTGCGAATAAGGGTCCTGTCAAGGTAAGGTCCGTAGAGAACCCACTCATCCGCCTCTCCCATTCCGTCAAAGCCAAGATTCTTCTCAAGGCCGTTGTCGTCTATGAGATGGAAGGTATAGGATTTTTTCTGGAAATATCTGGAAGAATTACCTCTTATGTGGATAAGGACATCAGAAGCAGCACTCTCATCCTCATCCTTATAGGAAAGAGTGCCCTGAACGTTTTCGCTGTCCTCATGGATATATCTGGCTTCAGTTATGGCGCCGGTTTCGCTTACGCTGTACAAAGGCGCCCCGGGAATCTCCTGCCCCGAAACATCGATTGATATCTCGGGAATGGCAGATGTCTTTTCATGCTGGTGAGTTCTGTCCACCCTTGTATCGCCCGATACGACCTGAAAAAGCATTCCGGCAGCAAAAACAGCTATAGCGGTGATGATGCATATGAGCTTGTTTTTGGTCATCCGGTAACCTCATCGCTTTGTGCAACTACATTTACATACTCAACGCCTTCAATCTCATAGAGACGGTCGGTGATATTTTTATCTTTCTTGTACATCTTGTAATAGGTCTTTTTGTTCATCTCATAGATCATCTCGAGGTCATTTGCGCTGGTGTTCTTTACTTTGTTGACTGCGCCGATGCCGAAGTAGTCAGTGATGACTGCAGCGATCTCCAGCTCCTGACTTCTTGCTGCCCTGATGACCAAGAGATACCTGTTCTCATTCCTTACTCTGCCAAGAAGTACCAGTACGATAAATACAACGGCACTTCCTATACCTCCCACGTAATAGTCACCTGCTCCGCAGCAAATGCCCACAACGATTGCCCAGAAAACGTAGGTTGTATCTCTCGAATCCTTGATGGCAGTCCTGAATCTGACGATGGAAAGAGCGCCCACCATACCAAGAGAAAGCGCCAGATTGTTGGCTATGACGGTCATTACCGTAGCTGTCAGGATTGTCAGCGTCACCAAAGAGACGTTGAACTTTTTGCTGTAGGCTGTTCCTGTGTGGGTGAACCAGTAGGAAATATAGATGCAGATGCTCAGCGCCGCAGCAGCAACAATTCTGATGATGATATCCTCAGTCTTTAAGGTTCCGGCATCGGTAAAAATACTTAACAGAGTTTCTTTCATTTGCCCATTCTCCTTCTCTATGATAATGCGTACTGTGTCATGAGCCTTCCCATGTAGTACTTGCTGACGCTTGTCTCGGGAAGATCAACCTTGTCGATAACGTCTTTTACATAGCTTAATAGGAAGCCGTTGAACTTGACCTCCATAACTGCCAGATAAGGATCCATGATGTAGTTCTCATTTATCTCGGGATCAAAGATATTAAAGTACGATTCCGTGCCTTTTAAGTGATGATCAAAGGTGACCCTTATGCTGTTCTCCTTGGCCACAAAGGCCTTTCTTTTGTAGGTGATCACTGCCTTTGGCCGGTACTGATACTGATTCATCATGTAGAAGCATTCATTTGCAAAATCCGAATCCTGATCAAGGAGTACGGAATAATTGCCGTCAATCAGCTTAAGGGCATCTTCCTTTTTGAGCTTAAGAGATCTCTTTTTCTGGTACTGCCCCTGTTTTTGCTTCATCTCCAGCATGGCGAAATCGCTGTAAGGCGAATAGTTTCTGAGCCTTATCTTACGGCGAAGCTCAATTCCATCCTCCTTCTCCGTAAAGTCCCTGTTATGCAGGGAGTCAAAATAGAGCGACCTTATGGAATAACCTTCGGAATCTCCGTGGGCATCCAGATGCATAACCTCCTCGAGCTTGTGCGAGACGTAATACATCTTGTCCTGGCTTATGAGAAATTTCTTTTCCTCTCTAAGTACTTCGTTCAATTATTTACCAGCTCCTTGAAATATTTGATATCGTGATAGCCCATGTCGATGTGCTGATCCGGGTAAGCCTGCCGGATTCGGGCAATGCTCTCATAGGTTTTATCAAGGCCTTCGTAGTGATAGGAGATCTTATCTTCTCCGGCGCTGTCTCCGTGGGCTTTGAGCTCGTACAGATTCACAAGCCTTGTGCCGTATGTGGCGGCGTATTGCGCCTCGGTTTCAATGTGCGGAATTTCCTGATCTCTGTAGTAGTTCATGACCATAATCCCATCGCAGGCCCTTATCAGCTTCTCAAGCTGCTCCGAGTATCCATGAGTGTCGTAGAAATAGGGGATACAGACTGAGATATCAACGTCTCTTTCTTCCTTAAGCGCCTCCACGTTCTTACGAAGCCACCTTATCATCTGGTCACCTTCGGATTTCCAGTCGCTTAAAAGATATGGCTCCACGTCAAAGACCGCTCCCTTAAAGCCTGCATCCTCAGGCACCAGAGCATTGTAGTGATCCATCTTATCAAGGACCATGCGCATCTCATCCCTGTGGCTCTTGTCGCACCACTCGGGCTCGCCGTCAAGGATGTAGACTTCAATACCCGCTTCCTTCATAAGCTCGAGATAGTCTGCGACCTCTTCGTCTGTATATGAACTCCTTACGTACTGGTAGACCTCCGTGATATGATGCTTAGTCAAAAGAGCTGCATCCTCTTTTCCAAGGAGATAGTTCCAGGAAAAGATCCCGGTCTTCCCGGAGGTATTTGATCCTGCAGCAGATGTGCTGCCTGTTATATTTTGGGGAATAATCGTGAAAGGGCAAAGAAGCGCCAGTAGTATTGCTATTATCTGCTCCCTGATAGCCATCACCCCTTCCGGAAAAATGTGCATATAATTACGTAATTATAGTCTATCATATGGCGATAACGCATTTATTAGGCAAATCTTAAAAGATTAGAAAGAATCTGATAAAAATAGGCCCGGCACAAATCATATGTACCGGGCCTTTTAGCAAATAATTATTCAGTTTTTATTTTATGCTTCCTCAGCCTTGGCTACTCTCTTTCTAACTGCCATGGGAGTGGTCTTAAGGATAGGGCTGAGCTGCTTGTAAACAAGGAAGGTCAGTGCACTGTCCACTGCACCCTTTAAGAGGTTAAACGGTGCTACGCAGATCGCGCAGAAAGTAAATACGTTGGTTACAAGAGGATTGATGGCTGTTCCGGCCTCAATGAATACGCTGATGTCGCAGCCGTATGCGATTGCGTATGCAGGAAGCAGGAAGAATGCATTTAAGGTTGATCCTACGATTGCGATGCAAAGTGTACCTGTGATGCAGCTGATAAGGGCAACCTTTCTGGTCTTCTTGAATCTGTAGATGACTGTTGCAGGAATTACGAAAGCTGCTCCAACGCAGAAGTTTGCGATCTCACCTACAAATCCCGGTGTAGGTCCCTGGATAAGGACGTTTAATGTGACCTTGATGAACTCGATCATCACTGCAACCATGGGACCTGCTGCGAATCCGCCGATAAGAGCAGGGATATCGCTGAAGTCAAATTTGTAGAACGGTGGAGCAATGGGAAGTGGGAACTCAAGGAGCATCAGCACGAAGGCAATTGCGGAAAAGACACCTATGATGGCGATCTTTCTTGTGCTGAACATAGCTTCTACGGTTCCGGTCTTTTCAAGTTCCTGTTTTCTTGCGAGTTTCTCGGCGAAATATGCAATGACAAATGCTACAACGATAAGTAGCAAGAGGGCTGCAAATCGACCGGGCGCTCCTGTGATGTTTGCGATTGTTTCTTTTAGATTGTTCATTTTTCTCCTTCTTTCTCATCGGGTTATAAATATTTGATTTGAAGGAGAGATAAAGTGGGAATTAATAATGACTTACTCGCACGGCTTCGAGAACCTCAGCTCGTGCTCAACACTCTTCTCTCATCCAGACTATACTGTCGGTCTTGGAATCTCACCAAGTCGGCCGCTTGAAGATCAAGCAGTTCGCGGACTATACCGCCGGTTGGGAATCACACCCTGCCCCGAAGAATTATTTTTTCTAGTAAAATACTATCCCTTGCCGAGTGTACTGTCAAGGATTTATAATAATACATATATCTACGTTTTGACGTATTTTCTTTTTACGAGGGACAATGAAGAGAGTACTCACAAAAAAACTTCTACCCGGAATGATCCTGGCAAGTGACGTGTTTACCTACGATTCCCACACCAAGCTTATGGAAAAGGGAACAGTACTTAATGACAAAGACATTGCCAGACTTGCATTCTACTCAATAATAGATGTTCCTATCGAAGAACCTCCGCCACAGGATGCTGCAGGAAGCAGTTCCGAAGCAGGGCTTACTTATGCTGAGCGTCTTAAGCAGTCCGAGGCCTTTAAGGAGTTCAAGCAGGACTTTGAGCAGTGCGCAAGCAAATTTGAGCACACCATCGGTGATATCTTAAAGGGCAATGAAGACCTTGATATTGATGACATGATGACGCCCATCTACTCGCTTCTTAGTGAGGGCAGAACCACTGCCAATATCTTTGACATGCTCCACAACCTAAGGCTCTATGATGACGCCACTTATACTCACTGTATAAACGTGGCACTCATTACCAATATCATCGCCCAGTGGCTTAAATGGGATGAGGCAGAGATAGAAGTGGCTACTCAGGCAGGTCTTTTCCATGATATAGGTAAGCTCCTGATTCCTGATACCATAATTACCAAGCCAGGTGCTCTGACAGATGATGAGTATAACATGGTCAAGACACATCCCCAGAAGGGATATGAAGCCATGAAGGCTCTGAATATCAGCGCACATGTTAAGAACGCCGCCCTCATGCATCATGAGAGATGCGACGGAACGGGATATCCCTTGAGATTAAAAGGCCCTCAGATCGATAAGTTTGCCAAGGCTGTCGCCATTGCGGATGTATATGATGCCATGACAAGCGCAAGATACTACCGCGGCCCTTTGTGTCCGTTCATTGCAATTTCAATGTTTGAAGAGGAAGGCTTCCAGAAATACGATGCGGAGATGATCATGTCCTTCCTCAACAACATAGTAAATACATATCTTCTCAACACCGTACGCCTTAATACAGGCGAAGTCGGCGAGATCATATTTATAAACAGTACGCACCTCTCAAAGCCTACTATCAAGGTCGGCAATGATTACATTGATCTGTCGAAATGCCCCGGGGTGTATATTCAAGAGATCATCTGAACAAAAAGAAAGCCTGGCATGCTAAGCATGTCAGGCTATTATAATGCGCTTTATGCGTTCTTTAACTTAAACTTCTGGATATCTCTGTCATCATCTACCTTCTCGATCTGAGCACCAAGGCCTCTTAACTTGACCTCAAAGTCCTCATATCCTCTCTCGATGTACTTGATATCCTCTATTGTTGAGTAACCTTCTGCTGTCAGGGCTGCGATAACAAGCGCTGCACCTGCCCTTAAGTCAGGAGCTGAAACCGTTGCACCGGTGTATCTCTCGACACCTTCGATGATGGCTGTGCTTCCCTCTACCTTGATGCTGGCTCCCATTCTGGTGAGCTCATCAACATATTTAAAGCGGCTCTCAAAAATACTCTCTGTTACTATACTGATACCACTTGCAAGACCAAGTGCCACGGTGATCTGTGGCTGCATATCTGTGGGATATCCCGGATATGGCAGGGTCTTAACATGTGTGTTCTTAAGTCTCTTGGCAGCCACAACTCTGACCTCATCGTCAGACTCGTGGATCTGGCATCCCATCTCTACAAGCTTGGCACTGATGGACTCAAGGTGCTTGGGTATGACGTTCTTGACCGTTACATCACCCATGGTTGCTGCTGCAGCCATCATGAAGGTTCCGGCCTCTATCTGATCGGGAATGATGGTATACTCAGTTCCGTGGAGCTTCTCAACTCCCTTGATGCGGATGACATCGGTACCTGCGCCCTTGACGTTAGCTCCCATGCTGTTAAGGAAGTTCGCAATATCAACGACGTGTGGCTCCTTGGCTGCGTTCTCGATGATGGTCTTGCCCTCAGCCATTACAGCCGCCATCATGATATTGATGGTAGCACCTACGCTGACAACGTCGAGGTAGATGTGGCTTCCTACAAGCTTATCAGCCTTGGCATAGATGATGTCCTGAATGTTGACCTTGGCTCCAAGAGCAGTAAAGCCCTTGATATGCTGGTCGATAGGACGAAGGCCGATGTGGCAGCCGCCCGGAAGTGCAACTCCGGCATCCTTATACTTACCAAGAAGAGCACCAAGGAGGTAGTAACCTGCCCTGATCTTCTTGATATAATCATTTTCAATTGTATGGTTTTTGATCTGAGAAGCATTGATCTTCACAGAATGTCTGCCTGTGCGCTCGACAAATGCACCTATGCTCTCGATAGCCTGAAGCATGGCATTGGTATCGGAGGCGTCCGGCATATTATCTATATAGACAGTCTCATCCGTCATGGTTGCTGCTGCAAGGATTGCCAGTGCAGCGTTCTTGGCTCCGCCGATCTCAACCTCGCCAACCAGTGGATTTCCGCCTTTTATCACGTATTTTTCCATAGGTATCTCTCTTCTTTTTCTTGAACAAATATTAGTTATACCACAATAATGTGTATTTGTAAAACCGATAGTTTAGTTCAAGTAATTAAGCGGGTTAACCTGACTTCCACCCACCAAAATCTCAAAGTGAAGGTGAGGTCCCGTAGATACACCTGTATTACCTGAGAGAGCAATTCTCTGTCCCTGAGAAACCGACTGTCCGACTGAAACCAGGACCTTACTTAAGTGTCCGTACCTGGTCTCCCTGCCGTCCGGATGCCTTATGTATACACAGTATCCGTATCCGCTTCCCCAACCGGCTCTTGTAACAACACCTGAAGATGAAGCAACAACAGAAGTTCCGACAGGAGTAGCCCAGTCAACACCCTTGTGATAGGAGCTGGCTCCTCTGGTGGGACGATTTCTTTTACCAAATCCGGAGGTAAGTCTTCCGCCGGAAATAGGCTTGATATATGTAGGTGGAACGATGGTTCCTCTCTCAACAATCTTGGGAACAGCCTTGTAGGTGACTTCCTCTTTCTCGATCTCGCGCCCTATCTCGCTGTTATCCATATATGAAACCAGAGCGACAACCTTTCTGTGTCCGGCTGACGGCTCCTGAAGGACCTTGGTCTGGGTCGTGTACCAGCTGTCGTTGTCGACATACTCAACCTCTGCCTCGTAGTCCTCTTCGTAGTATTCCTGAATTGTATAGTTAACTGAGAGCTCGGGCTCGGGAACGGTAACTATCAGGTTATCCTGTACCCTTATCATGGTGCGCTCGCTCTCGAGCTGTTCGTTCATGTTAACAAGATCATCGACGGTAAGACCAAACTTCATGGCGATGGATCCAAGGGTATCACCGGACTGAACCTCGTAGATCTGGTTAGTCTCTTTGTCCTTGGTAACATCATCGATGGCAGTTGCCAGGTCAGTGATCTCGCTGTCCGGGAGGTAGCTCTCCACGATCTCCACCTTGTCGGCAAAGTCCATGCTCATAAGTCCCAGATCATAGTCGGAGAAATCCTTGTCATAGGCAAGGGGCTTGGCTGCATTGACAGTCTGAGTCATATCTGCCTGAAATCCCGCCTCAGGAAGGGACGTCTCTGCCATCTCCTCTTCCTTTTTGACCTCTTCCTTGCTGAGAACCTGAGGAGTAAGAACGTTAACCTCACGGTCTGTATCAAGAATGAGGTTTACGTCGTAGAGCCCTTCTTCATCATAGTTTGAAAGAGCTGTCGAAAGAAGCTTCATTACATCGTCTATGCTTGCGAGGTTGACTGCAAACTCGTTGATCTTGATGGAATAGGATCTGTTAAGTGTGCTCCTGAGGTTCGCTTTAAGGACTGTCGACATCTCTTTTGACATGGAAGAGACGGAGTCTACAGTGCCCCAGAGAACGTTGCTTCCTTCTATGTTAAGGTCTGCCTTGGCAAGGACCAGCTCTCCGTCGCTTGATGCGATGGATCGCCTTGCATCCCTGTAGGCCTCGTAAGCCTCCTCTTCGGAGCCTGCTATTCCTACCACTACGTCATTTAATTTTACGGTAAAAATATTGTCGCCGCCCCTTTCAAACTTAACAAAGCTGGGCATAAACAGTATCCAAGCTACGATTATCACCAGTGCTGACTGCAAAAACCATACCTTGATCTTGCGGCGAAATACAGTATTGCTAAAACTCATTTATAAAACACCTAAAATTCTAAGAATATTGAGTACCAGATCTGCACCTGCTACTAAGAGAGTGATGATAAGGAGAGGCAGAAGTGCACTGTTCTTGGTCTCTACCGCCATCTGGACGGACTCGATCTTGTGCTTGACCTCTTTAAACTCATCAAGGCTCTTTTCCTGGCCCTTTTCAACTACGGCCTGGACGTTTCTATATACCTGTACACCTACATCGTGTACCTGGGTTTCGTTCTGCTCAAGTCTCTCTGTGAGAGCTGCTACGGTCTTGCCGGTTTCCTGAATGGAATTTCTTGCATCCTCGATGGCTGCTCTGTGCTCTTTTTCATTGGCGCGCAGCTCCTCAAGCTGGAGCTTAAACTGCTCTGCCTCCTGCCTGGTCCTCTCAGCTTCCATGGCCTCGGCCTGTGCATTGGCTCTTATTATGTCCTGTGCACCTATTTTCTCTGCAAGCTTGTCCATAAAGTTCTCCACAATTTTTCCTCCCAACATTTTCGCTTACTCCTCTGATGTAATCATGTAATCCACTGATGTTTTATCCACATAAGCTTATCATTTATTATGCAATATATACAAGAATATAATGATTAAAAGAGATTTATTAGCTACTTTTACTATTTGTTCATGCTCAGTTCATAATTTATTCATAATTGTCCTGTATATTTATACTACAGTCAAGAGCAAGTCATCATGTTAATAACGAAAGATAGATTTTTTCATAATAGGGTAGGCGCAGCGATGTGTCTACCCACTCCTCATTAATGGGGGTTTTCATCCCCGGGAATGTCATTCCTTCTCTATCGCAAGGATCTCCTCGTTCAGGGAGAGCATTCTTGCATCAAGATTAGCCACCATTGTGGCACACTCATGGAGCTCCGAATTGATGTGAGCCGGAGCCTTTCCCTCGAATTTATACTGAATTTTGTGCTCAAGGGATGCCCAGAAGTCCATGGCAACGGTCCTTATCTGGATCTCAACCTTGACGTTTACGATCTTGTCTGAGAGATAGACAGGGAGAGAGACTATCATGTGATAGCTTCTGTATCCGCTGGGCTTGGGGTTCATGATGTAATCCTTGATGGTATGAACCTGTATATCCTTCTGATTGCTGATCATATCGGCAATCCTGTAAATATCTGATGTGAAGGAGCAGATAATACGGATTCCGGCTATATCGTTGACATAGCGCACCATGTTCTCGATGGTGGACTCATAGCCGTTTCTCTTTAATTTCTTAACGATGCTCTCGGGGACCTTGACCCTGTATTTGACGTGCTCGATGGGGTTGTATTTGTGAACCTCCTGGAACTCGTCGTTTAAGATCTCGATCTTGGTCTGCATCTGCTTAAGTGCAGCGTTGTAGAGGAGGTTTACTTCCTCCCATGAATTCATGTCGTCGGATATCTTGACGTCCATTCCTGATAAATCTAATTCCATTTGATAATACCTCGTTAGGCCTTTTCGGTCAGCCAATACTCTTTGTTGAGAGAAAGCTTTGGTAAAAGACCTTTCGGCAGCTTCTTATAGTTTCTGCCAAGCTTGTAGCCGAGCCATCTGCAGCCACACATTACGATGTAATGAGGGATGAGATAAGCCTTGCCCACCTGTCTGAAGTGCCCTATTGTCTCAGCTACCATCTTTTTGCCCTCGGTCTCTGAACTGATGGAGCCGAAGATCTCAGGATGGTCTGTCTGGGAAACACCGATGTCAAAGTTTCTGTGGAACTGCTGGGCACAGGTGTAGTTGTGTGAATGTATAACTCCTGCCTCAGGAACATAGCAGATAGCGTAGCCCTTCTGGCAGATATTTCCTGCATAGACCATGTCCTCGTTGAAGATGGTCCTGTGGGTAAAGCCCCCTATCTCGTCAAACACGGAGCGCCTGTACATGGCACAGACATTGGAACAAAAGTAGGTCTTTATTCCGAGACGCGGAAGGTCTTTCTGTGTCTTTTTCATGGGCTCGTTTGGGTAGTTAAACTTGCGGGAGTAGCGCTCAGCAAGATTACAGTCTGTCTTAGGGTACTGTCTTGCATAGGCTGCTGCCACGTCACTGTCCTCAAATGCTTTCACAAGGCTCGAAATAAGCATTTTATCCCTTGGGAAGGCATCCTGTGTCATCATCAGAAAGAACTCCGAATCCGAGTGTTTAACGCCCAAATTTCTGGTCTCTCCATGATCGAACGAAGCCTTGGTCACATGCTCCACTACTATGTTATCATATTTTTCCTGTGGATTTTCCCTTGATTTTGACAGTAGCTCTTTCCAGTATTTTTCCTCGGTGTTCATGATGATGAGCTTACCCGGGCGAAGTGACTGCCTCTCCAGGTCATCAATAAGGCGCAAAAGAGCTATATCCGGTTTATAAGTAGGAATAATGATATCTACGGTACTCATTCTTTTCCCTCAAATAGATAAAGAAGAATTAAGGGCCGGGCTCATATGAACCCAGCCCCTTAAAATCTGTATTAAAGCCTTAAGATCAGCCGATGTACTTGCTTACATCGCCCTTGATCTTGTCGCTGTACTTCTGAACATCTGCTGAAGGCTCGTAGCTCTCATCGTTGAAGAGGAACTTGTGGAGCCACTTAACATTGCTCTGAAGGTCAACGGGAAGTACGCAGCTTCCTGCCTTACCCATGGTTCCTGTTGCACGCATCTCCTCGTAAGGGAATCCGTTGTTATCAACAACCCTGTACTTGGCAACGTTCTTGAGCATATCAAGGATCTCAGAGATATCAAGTGATGTATAAGTCTCTTTGAATGCGTTGTTGGCAACTGTCTCGAGCTGTGAGTAGCTCATGCCCTGCGCCTTCTCAAGGCAAGCCATAAGGACTGTTCTCTGTCTCTCGGCACGTCTGAAGTCATCGCCTGCTGTGTATCTGATACGGCAGTAAGCTGTTGCCTGAAGTCCGTTAAGAGTCTGTACGCCTGCGCTGGTCACAGGTGTGTAGTTGAGCTTAAGCTCCTGAGCCATTGTGGACTGGTAGTTGTTAAGGTGAGAGATCTCTGCATCTGTAACATCGATCGTAACTCCGCCAAGGGCGTCAACAACGTCTGTAAGACCTCTGAATCCGATAGTGATGAAATCGGAAATATCCATATCCAGGTTCATGTTGAGCATTGAAATAGCCTGCTCGGGACCACCCTGAGCGTAAGCTGCGTTACACTTGGTGTAAGTATCGTTACTTAAGTTAAGGTAAGTATCACGGTAAACTGAGCAGAGCTTAACCTCTCCGGTATCATTGTTGATAGATGCAATGATGATGGAGTCGGATCTTGTATTCTTGGTGAGCTGCTCGTCACGGGCATCAACACCAAAGAGTGCGATATTGGTGTAGCCCTTCATCTTCTCATCGTTTACAACGGTCTCAGAAATACTCTGTGTGATTGCTTCCTCGTTCAGGTTAACCTTACCAACCTTAGTTACGTCAACCTTGAAGAAAAGAGTGTAAGCAACATATACAAGTACGCAGGCAAGGAGCATCTCTGCTACCAGAAGGATTATTGCCTTCTTGTTGTTCTTTTTCTTGCCGTTTCCGCCGCTTGCGCCCCTTCCGTTACCACCGTTTCCTCTGCCGTTTCCGCCTCTTGAAGATGATGGTCTTGATGAAGAAGGTCTTGAAGATGAACTTCTTGAAGCTGATCCTCTTGATGAAGAAGTTCTGTGTGGATCTCTTGAAGAGCCTGAAGCTGATCTGCCTGATGCTGATCTTGCTGATCCCTGTGAGCTTCTCCTTGGTCTGTCTTCATAATCGTCGTAGCGATCATCATATCTGTCGTCATAACGATCGTCGTATCTATCATCATAGCGATCGTCGTATCTGTCATCGGTTCTGCGAGATGGTCTGCGACTATCTCTCTCGTAGTATTCGTCGTCTCTGTTTGACATAACACGTCTCCTCGTCCCAACAAAAAAATTCATGCTTATACCATTACGGCATGATAACACCAATATATTCTGCCACAAATGTGTACTATTTACAAGTCTAAAAGAAAATGAGTCAATGGGGACGGTTCTCTTTGACTCCCCACAGACTCATTTTGTTTAATATGCATTTTTATTTACGAAGCCGTGCCTTATGGTTCCAAGCAGTATCTTGAAATCAAAAGCCATAGTCCAGTTCTCGATATAGTAAATGTCGTAGTCGATTCTTTTCCTAATGGAAGTATCACCGCGATAGCCGTTGATCTGGGCCCATCCGGTAAGACCCGGGCGAACCTGGTGTTTGACCATGTAGCGGGGGATCTGCTCCTTGAACTTCTCAACGAACTGAGGGCGCTCAGGTCTTGGTCCCACGAGGCTCATCTGACCGATGAAGATGTTGAAGAACTGTGGCATCTCATCGATACTGGTCTTACGAAGGAATCCGCCGACCTTAGTGATCCTGGGATCGTCCTTGGTGGTCCAGCCTTTCTTTTCCTCAGCTTCTGTCTGTACCTTCATGGTCCTGAACTTGTACATCATGAAAGGAACGCCGTTTCTGCCAACTCTCTCCTGCTTGTAGATGATGGGTCCCGGGCTGGTTGCCTTGACGGCGATGGCCGACGCCAGCATGACAGGTGAGAAGATTATAATTGCAAAAAGAGATCCCACAATATCCACCGTTCTCTTGGCAAATCTGTTAAAAGAGTTGGTAAGAGGAACGTATCTGATATTGATAACCGGAAGTCCCTGAACATCCTCGGTGTAAGGACTGCTGGGGATGAGGGATGTGTAATCCGGAATAAACTTGGTGTGAACGCCGGATTTCTCGCATTCGGCAACCAGTTCCTCCAGGCGATCGTAGTCGTTCAGAGGAAGGGTGATGGTGATCTCATCGAAACTGTTTTTCTCAAGAAGGTCCGTGAGCTGTTCAATCTTGCCGATGACCTTGATGCCGTGGTAGCTGGTATCCAGGGGAACGAAGTCATCGAGAACACCTGCGATAACGTAGCCCCACTGAGGATTTTCAAGAATTCTGCTGATGTAAGCCTCGGCGGCTCTTGAGTATCCAACCAGAAGAATATGCTTGATGTTATAGCCCTTCTTGCGGATGAACTGCAGGAACTTACGCAGCATCCAGTGGGCGATGGTCGTCAGGGTAATATTCAGAGCAAAGAAGATGGCCATCATCCATCGCGAGAAGTCGCCCTGCTTCAGCAAATACAGGATAACCGTAAAGCCGATGATGCCCATGATATTGGCCTGGACAATGTCTACGAACTCCTCCCACAGGCGCAGAGCCCTTCTGGAGGTGTAGAGCTGGACCATATAATAAAGAAGAATGTACGCGGGAACCAAAAAATAAAGCGCAGAAAAATAGGTCTCCATCGGAAGTCGTCCGCCGGGCCTTTTATCTGCGAATATAGATTCAAACTTGATATAGTAGGAAAGCACATAGGAACCGGCCACCAAAAGCCCGTCCACGATAACATGCGCCCTATTGAGATGTACCTGATTGTCCTTGATCACAATACTTTTCCATACCTTCCCATAGTTAGGGATATTATATCACACATTCATGATTCTGCGACCAATATTTACCCAGAGCTCGATCTGAAGCCTGAATGCGTTGATGATCTCTTTCTTGCCGAAGATCACGCGGTGATTTGCAAACTTTGCAATCTTCTTAAGACCGCCAAGAAGACCCTTTATGTGGGCTTTCCCCAGGCCCTTTCTTACATAGAAGGCGTGCTTGATGGCGATACCGATACAGATCGGAATAAAGTTGATAAAGAGCTGGAACGCAGCCATATTCTTATAAATAAGGAACAGGTTGTTGGCCGCCGTAAGCTCAACCTTGAAAGCGTTGTATCTTGAGCCGCTGGATCCGCTGCCCACGTGATAGACGATGGCTGTCGGCTCCATAACATTGGCGTAGCCCTTAAGGCGCGCTCTGTAGCCGATGTCCACATCCTCGAGGTAGCAGAAATGCTCTGCGTCGAAGTATCCAACCTTGTCAAAATACTCTTTTCTGTAGATTGCAGCACCTGCGCAGGCACTGGTTATGGACTCCCTGCGGCTGAAATGGCTGTTATCCGCATCCTTCCCGGGTGTAAATGCCCAGCCCAGAGCACAGTAGAGGTCGCCACAATCGTCGATGTTGTGGGGCTCTTTCATCTGGAGCATCTTAGCCTGTGCGGAAAAGAGCTTTTTCTTATTGTCCATGACTTTGATGAGCCTCTCAAGTACGTACTCATCGCACATGGTGTCGTTGTTGAGCAAAAAGACATACTCAGCATCAGCCGCCTTGATGCCCACGTTCACTGCATTCGCAAAGCCGGTGTTCTCGCCCAGTTCGATGAGTTCGACGTTAGGCCACTTTGTCTTTATATATTCCACGCTTCCGTCAGTGGAGCCGTTGTCGACAATTATGACGTCGAAGGCAACGAAAGTCTGCTTCTCCAGGCTCCTAAGGCAGTCGCCGAGATATTTTTTCCCATTGTAGTTAGGTATTATTACTGTCAAAAATCCCATAGCTTATACCCTCTTTACGATCTGCGGATCCCACATGATGCGGAAACCGCGCTTTCTGACTTCGCTACCAAGCTTAATGCTCACATCCCGTATCTCCTCGCGGGAGAGGTCGCCAAATGTGTCATCTATCTGTCTGCCCGTCACCTCTTCAAATACCGGGATCAGTTCGTCCCTGAGTTTAAGGCTCCTGACATCAACTGCGTAAGCGTCCTGCTGGAGCACTGCCCTGTGCTGGAGGCCACCGGAGAAGCCTTCCGGGAGCCTGTCGTAGGCAAGCGTTCCGTCCTTTAGGTACATTCCGCCGCAGATTCTTCCTTTTTTATCTAATATCTTGCCGCCGATACAGCCCAGGTCTCCTCTTTGGGAAAAGACATCTTCACCGTAGTTTAGTCTGTAGAAACCGACGTGCTTGAGCTGCGCTGCTGTGGCATTTAGCTTGTATTTATCCGAAAGGTCCTGAAGAGCACGGCGTCCTGCATCGTAGGCGTAGTCCTTGCTGCCGGGATTGGCGGCAGTTGAGGCGTCGTGGCATCTCCAGTGGTAGAGGACTTTGTTTACATGTGCGATCTGTCCTGCTGCCAGTGGCATGTTCAGGGTGGCTTCTGCGCAGGCACGAAGGAACAAGTCGTAGTCCTGGGCGCCGTCGAAGTCCTTCCTGAGTTTGAGTCTCTTTATTATGTCTGCCCTCATGACTGTGAAGTGGCAGATGTAGTTGTTGGACATGAGATAGTCCATGTTAAAAGCGGGCTTTTCGTGATGCTCGTAGTATCTGCCCGAATTGTCGTCGTATTTGTCCTCATCGGAGTAAATAAGGCGCAGCGGACAGCTGGAGAACTTCACCAGCTTGTTGGTTTTCATGCTCTTTCTGATGACTCTGTCCGCCTCGTAGAGTGCATCAGGAGTCAGGGTGTCATCATGGTCCAAAAGACCTATGTAATCCCCGGTCGCCTTTTCAAGGCCACGGTTTGTGTTCTCTGAGATTCCGGCGTTGGAATCAAGGTGATAATAGCGAATACGCGGATCGCCGGCCGCGTACTCTTTGACCACATCGAGAGGTCTTTCTGAGGCATCGGCAAGGATCAGCTCCCAGTTTCCGTAGGTCTGCGCGATCACGGAGTCTATCATATCCTTAAGGTACTTCTCCGGAGTGTTGTAGAGCGGAACCACGATGCTAAAGCGCACCAGATTTCCTGCCTGTGCCAGCATCTTGTACTCTTTCCTCTGCTCGGCAAGGACCGCCTCAGAGAGAGGTGTGAAGGTGTAATTATCCTTGCGATTGTCGGATACCCTCTCAATGGCAGCAAAAAATGCGGCCCTGACACCATTGCGCTTCGCGTATGCTATTGTCTTGGAGACCGCATTTTTTATTGACATGTTGTTACTTCCTTGTAGTTGTATTTTTTGAGTCAATGGGGTTTGTTTCATTTTGAGTCACTGGGGACGTTTCAGTTTGACTCATTTTGTTTAGCAAAATGAGTCAAACTGAAACGTCCCCAGTGACTCAAAATGCCCCCTATAATTTCTTTAGAT
>JAEEGJ010012341.1_pt1 | contig 21199 bp, 21 predicted proteins | sample 8958761 | NCBI WGS metagenome assembly JAEEGJ01 (sample SAMN16246546, study PRJNA631951) | gut metagenome | biome: gut microbiome; feature: rumen; material: RS-attached | host: Bos | place: Iran: Karaj | collected 2018-10
TGTAAAAACAAGACTTTTAAACGGCCGTAAGTTACTAAAAACTAAACTGGAGGGATGGGAAGATGAATAAAAAGAATAAAGAACAATACCAAAGAAGTTTTAGTACTCTGCATCTCTCCGATGATTTCAGGGAAAGAATAAAAGATATCCCTGAGGATTACGGAAAGGTTAAAAATATGAAAAAGACATCTATATTTGGGTTAAGCCGCGTTGCAGCAGCAGTAGTTACAACAGCAACAGTTTTAATAGGTAGCGCAGGAGTTTGTTACGCATGCGACCTTGGTGGGATCCGTACAAATCTCAACCTTTGGATTAAGGGAAGCAACCAGACTGTTGAAGTAACAGATTTAGGAAATGGGTCATATGAATATGTTGATGAGAATGGTAATGAGCATGGATTCGGAGGTGTGGCTATCGATGAATTTGGTAATGAAACCCCTCTTACTGCCGAAGACCTTGCAGAAAGCATGAACAATGATTGCTTCCTAGAAAAGAACGAAGATGGACGTTATATCTTCTACTATAAGAATCTTCAAGCAGATGTTACTGACAGCATCGACAGCAATGGCAACTTATATGTTCATGTAGAAGATCCTTCTAATGAATATACCTACTTCAATTTCTCGGAAATCTCAGATAATGGTTTAAGCGAATATTCAGATAATAAACCATTAGATGGGGTAGAATATTTAGAGGTAGACTCTTCTAATATTACTATAACAGATCCTAACACAAGAGTAGATGATCCTCTTACAACAGTAGGAACATGTGTAATCACTGACGAAGATTAGTATTATCCACTACAGCAAAAGATTCCCCGCTAATATAAGAATAGCCTCTGGTGAGTTCCCCCTGCCAGAGGCTATAATTATGCTATCTCGGCTACGCCACTTGTCTGCTATTGTCGCCGGCAACTACCTGTTATCTATTTTCTCCGGATTCATATCATGATGAGTTAATCTGTCCCATGCAACTGCTTCCCACTTTGTACCTGGCTTACCATAATTACAATATGGGTCAATAGAAAGCCCACCTCTTGGAAGGAACTTACCTGTTACTTCTATATATTTAGGATCCATAAGTTTAATGAGATCTTTCATAATCTTATTTACGCAGTCCTCATGGAAATCCCCATGGTTTCTATATGAAAATAAATATAATTTAAGAGACTTGCTCTCAACCATAAGCTGGCCCGGAACATATGATATGTATATAGTTGCAAAATCAGGCTGACCAGTAATCGGACATAAGCTGGTAAATTCTGGACAGTTGAATTTTACGAAGTAGTCATTTTCCGGATGCTTGTTACTGAATGTTTCAAGAAGTGATGGATCATAATCAGTTTTATATTCTGTTCCCTGACTTCCAAGTTTTGTTAATCCTTCTTTTTCTCTATCACTCATCTTCTATTCCTCCCTTGGATTAATTTTACGAGCAATGTATATGAATGGTGTATCAATTACTGCTACAAGTGCCTTAAATAAATAAGTTGTAATTAATATACTGACGAACACATTAGTTGGATATGTACCCCAGAAAGCAAGGAAAGTAAATATTACTGTATCGATTGCCTGACTGATTAATGTACTTCCGTTATTTCTAAGCCAAAGCTTAGACTTGTTATCACCTGTTTTCTTCCAAATAAAATGATATAAAAATACATCAATATTTTGGCTACAGATAAAGCCTATTAAGCTTGCAATTGTTATTCTTGGAACAAGTCCAAAGACTACCTTTAAGCTGTCATTGATATAGTCATTGGCATTGGGCGTAAACTGAAGTATAAGCTGAGTTCCAAGAAGCCATAAAAGCATAATAGAAAAGCTATACTGTACAGCCCTCTGAGCATCTTTCTTTCCATACTTTTCTGAAAGAATATCTGTAACTAAGAAAGTCGATGCATAAAGGACATTACCTGCTGTTGTCGAAAGTCCAAATAAATCCACGCATTTGCACACTGCTATGTTGCCAAGGATAGTACCAAATATAGCAAATGCAAATAGTCCATTCTTACCAAAAAGCTTATATAGTAAGAGAACACTTCCAAGATAAATTATTACAGTGATTATAAATATTAACTCGTTTGACATATTACACCTCATATTCTACCGGATCAGTTAATCCGTTTAATTTAAATGCCTGAATCCTATCCCTACATGTACCACATAATCCACATGCCTTGTCATGACCTTCGTAGCAGCTCCAGGTAAGTTCAAAAGGGACCCCTATCTCTGTTCCCATAGCCACCACCTGAGCCTTGGTCTTATCAATAAATGGTGCAACGATTTTCAGTTCATTGCCACTTCCTATATAAATCGCATCAGAAATCGCTTTGTTAAATGCTGTACTTGTATCCGGATAAGCATTGCCTGCTGCATCATCAGCATGAGCTCCATAGTATATCTCCTGACAGCCATGGCTTAAAGCTATTGAAGCTGCAGATGAAAGGAACAAACCATTACGATATGGAACATAAGTATTAACAGGCTTTCCACCTGTCTTTTCAAGCTGCTTAGCATATTCTTCATGTGGAATATCCTCTGAGGCACCTTCAAGCAGGGTACAGTTGCTATCCTTAAAAATCTCTCCCAGATCAAGAGTCATCCTTTTTACGCCGTAATAATTAGCCACCTTTTCAGATGCTTCCATCTCTTTTTTATGTTTTTGTCCGTAGTAAATTGAAAGAGCAAGAACTTCGTCTTTGCCATATTTCTTTACTGCAAGGCCAAGACATACTGAGCTGTCCAGGCCTCCGCTAAAAAGCACCAGTGCCTTCATATTATCTCCTTTCGCGGGCGTGAGATTATTAATCGAGTAGGTGAGATATTCTTACCTACTCGCTGCGTTGCCCGCGTCCGGCCTCAGCCGGAATAGTTCCTCTCGCGGGCGTGCGCATAAAAAAGCTCTGCACCATATGCAGAGCTATAAATACAATACAAAAAATATTAATATCATAGTCCTGGTTTTGTTTAACGACAGGATGGTACAAACGAACTGTCGGTGATGTAATCACTTGGCTTATTATAATGTAACAGGAATAAAAGTCAATAGTTTATAATCCATCTCCATTTTTTTCCTTATATCTTTTCTCAATAACCTTCTTGGCTACAAATGCAGCTATAAGTATTCCTGCAATAGAAATTAAAAATGGTACTATTTTTGATTTTCTATCACTTTTATCATTTAGGTCATTTGCTGAGACTGATATATTTTCGTCCTGGTTAGCTTCTTCTCTGCTTGCTTCCTCTATATTAGAGCCCCCTGTTTCACTACCGGCTATTTCTTCGGTAGTTCCTGCTTCTACAGTATTTTCCTTGGAAGTGTCTACTTCCTGGCTTGCATCATCTCCAGTTTTTGTCCCTGCCTTGGTATCTGCTGGCGGGACTGGAAATGTGAATGGAGCTGCAACGCCGTTTACTTCAAGCATCCTCTTAATAATAGTTTCGAATTCGAACTGGGTTACTGTACCGTGAGGATCTATATTAAGCTCGCTCTTTGGCGCACCCGCCTGGCCCTTTCCAGTGATGATATCATAGGTTGCTGCCCAGCAAATGGCTTCCCAAGCGTAATAGTCTATATCATAGTAATCTTTAAACTCATCGCTTCGGCCAAAGTCTATTGACCTTTTATAATTCTTATACTCTGAGTATCGCATAAGCATAAGGGCCAGGTCCTGTCTTGTAATAGGCTGACCTACTCCAAATGTATCAGATGACACATCTGGCGTACCTACGCATATAGAATTCTTCTCACCCCAAATTAGAGCCTCTTCATACCAGGTACCATCTTCTAAGTCTGTGAATCTAGACTTAAGACCGCTTGTAGATGGACTTCCTGCCATACTATAAAGTGTCCATGCTGCCGCCTCACGGGTAACCTCATCACCTGTAGCCACAGTCTTAGTATTAGTAGTCTTGCTTACAGTAGATTTACTGTCTGTAGTTAAAGTAACCTTATCATCGAAGCATAAGAAGTAGATGTTATCATCTCCAGTTGAAGTATCTCCGCCATAGTCGATAGTCCATGAGTGTCCCTGACATACACTAGACTCATTCTTTTTCGTTCCTTCCTTATATGTCTTTACAAGAGAAGGATTAGCACCTATATCCAGCTTAGTAAAATTATTTGTAAATGCCTGAAGAAAATATATGCTTGGGTTATTTGATAAATCTAAGGATGTAAGTTCATTACATGCACAGTCCAGATAAACAAGTTTAGGATTATTGGATAAATCAAGGCTTGTGATGTCATTGTAGCTGCAGATTAGTTTTAAAAGTTCTGGGTTATTAGAAAGGTCTATTGACTTAGCTCCGTTATAGGCACAGTTGTAATACTGAAGCCCCGGATTTTTACTAAGGTCAATACTTCCAAGTCCAGGATTATTCCATATATCAAGACGCTTCATCTTAGGATTATGTGAAATATCAAGTTTTGTAAGATGATTCGCAAATGCATCAAGATGAGACAAGTTTGGATTCTTACTTAAATCAAGTGATGTTAGTTCACAAGTACCACATGTAAGATGTTCAAGTTTAGGATTATTTGTAAGATCAAGGCTTGTAAGGGGATTAGTATTACACTCAACATAAGCCATATTGGGATTATTTGATATATTAAGTGAAGTGAGGTTGCAATCATAACAATAAACCCACTCAAGTTCTGGATTAGCTGAAAAGTCTAAAGAAGTAAAAAGATTTCCCGAGCACCATACACCATGCAAATCTTTATTATTGCTAAGATCCATACTGGCAATCTGATTATCCTTGCACCAAAGCCCCTGAAGATTTACAAAATACTCTACACCTTTGATAGAGCTAATGCCCATACCTTCACAGTAGATATTTATAGTAAGGCTTATTTCGTTTTCATCTAAAATACCATTACCGTCACGGTCATAGTCAGGTCCTGATATTACAGACCTAAAGACAGGGTCCGGGAAATTAGTATCATTTATCTCTACTGGTACTATTCCTGCAGCATTAACCTTATCAGCTTTACCACTTGGAATAAAAGTCCCAAGTCCTGCTGCAGTTACCACCATCAATATACCTGCTAATATTCTAGAAAAAGTGTCCCTTGCTTTTCTCATATCACAACTTCCTTTTTACTGTTATCTATTGAATCTCAAACTGCTTTTCATTCACATTATTACCATTATCTATGATATGCATATATTCATATTCTTCATGGCGACTATGTTTATAAAGATTGCTCATATAACTTACCGATGACTTTCCTGCCACCAGTCCATCGCAAAGGCTAAGCGTATACATGTCACGGACAATCTCTCTTCCAAGGAGATAGTGATGACACTTTCTATCACTTTTGCTAAAAGCTACAGACCTGTTTCCATCATTTCTAAATACATCCGGATAAAAAAGAAAATCTATTTTTTCAAAACTATCTTTTATTTTATCCAGGGCTGATTTATCATCTGTTGCCAAAAATACTCCTTGAAATTTGTTTGTTTCAAGAGCTTTTTTTATTTCTTCTATCATTTGTTTTTCATCAATATATACCGGATGATCGTTATAGCCGTTTTTAAAATCAGTTCCTCTGTAATGAACGCCTAATATCTTCCCTGCATTTTTTCTAACTGCAGATAAAAGCATAGAAGCTTCGTCTAATATCTCAGGCTTTATCTCCATATATTTATTTATTAAAGGAGCAGTTTTTTCAAATAGGTCTTTGTTATAGTAGTTATCTAATGTATAAGCATCTATCCAAGGATACTCTTTTATCTTCATCATCTGGAAGAATTTTGCATTTACTACATTCAGTGCTTTTTCTTCCTCATACCCTTCATCTTCAGGTAAAAAATAATATTCCCACGGGTTATCTGTTTCTTTACTCTTTTCCTCATCATAATAAGCAAATTCTTTTGTTAATCTTATTTTAGGTGCAAAGCCATGTTGCTTTGCATACATTAAAAAGCCAACGATAAATCTTAACGTTGCACAGAAACCTTCATTGCCGGCATTTTCACTTATAACATATATTATTTTCCCATAATCAATATCACCCTTATGCTCAATATCTATAAGGTCAATATCTTCCCCCAGCAACAAGACTCTTTGAACATAGTAATCATCTTTTTTTACTATTCTTTTTAATGTTCGAAGTAATAGATGAATACGTGGATGTTTTATTTTAAACTTACTTTTTTCTTTCATATTCCTTTTTATTTCTAATAAGATTATTGATTATTTTGTTAATAGGTTTTTCATATAATTTATCAAGAATAACAGCAATCCCTGTAAAAGCAATTAGACATATTACAAATCTGGAAAACCATTCTAAATATCCGTTATCACGTATATATTTATCATAATGCTTTAGCAGAAAAAATTGAAACAAATATATACCATAGGAATATTTTCCCAGCAGCATAAAGAAGGGATTACAAACAATCTTTGAAGAGTGAATAGCCTGACTTAAAATTAGTATTGCAAAGCATAATCCAAACATCTCATTTCTGGTTAGTCTAAATATACAATCTCCTCCATCAATCAGGCAAAATAGCCATATTAAAGAAAGTATAAGAAGCATGGACGAAATAGACTTATTATTATATTGCTTATCCTGAATTCTTAAGATGGCATAATAAAGAATTATCCCCAAGCAAAATACAAATATCTGATTAAGAGGCCCAAAGTTTGATAAAAATTCATTATAGATATAACTGTCATGGTATACTGGAAATATCGTTGCCAGCCTGGCTTTTAAGAATGGATTAATTAAATATACCATTATTGTAAATATGACTGACTTTTCAAAGGAATTGATAATCCAAAATATCCATGGTGAGAGGAGATAAAATATCCAAAGTACCCCAATATACCACTCAATATATAGAACGCTATCTGTGTAATGAGGCACCAGTCCGTGTAATAAAAATATGTGAGCAATCATATTTTTTAAAGTCACATGTCCTTCTGCCCCCAGCCACCAGGGACTCCATGAGGCTGTCAGCATGCTAACTATAATAGCCAGATAATATAGCGGAGCAAGCCTATAATATTTCTTCAAGTACCAGTGTAAGATTCCCTTAATCGTTATCTTTCTATCATGAAAAAAAGTATCAAGGGATCTAAAGGCAAGGATACCTGATATAACAAAAAACAGCTGAACGCCACGGGCACCATCGTTACCTATTTCTCCAAATATATCCGGAAGTGAACCTGCCCCAGTATGAACTATTAAGACCATTATTGTTGCCAGGCCTTTTAGTGCTGTTAAGTATTCAGATCTTTTTTCATCCAATTTCATTATTCCCATAAGCCTATTATCACCTAAAGATTAGATGTGCAATTTATTTTTCATTTACAATCCAGCTTAGTACAGGAGCACATATTCCCGAACGTTTTAATGTCCAGAATGGTGATTCGCTAAGTCCCCCTTGTATGTACAATTTCAAACGAGGAGCATCCTCATCCGGATTAATGATCCACTGGATATAGTGCAAACTTGCAGTAAGACTGATAATATATTCACCTTCGTTTAAAAAATGATTAGGTATCTCTCCTCTTAAAATGTTTTTGCCGGGAACAAGCTTTTTTTCTTCCTTGTAGTCATCTGTTACATATGACCAAAACAAAACTTCGCCTTCTGTGCTGCATATGTTATATCCAATCACAAATGCCTCATGTAATTTTTTTACATTAAGTTCTATCTGAACAAATGCTTTATTACAGTTTTCCAAAGGCAAAACTAAATCTCTTCCATCTTCGTCCACTAATCTGAAATCCATTAAATCAAAGAATTCATTATCATAATGTGATAAGTCCTCTTCTGATTTTCTTTCAAATAAACCGCTTTGGTATTTTGCAATACAGTGCTCTATGCTGTCCTGTAATATGATTTTTCCTTTATCAATAACCATCCCCTTAGTACACAAAGCCTTAACAGCATTCATCTGGTGACTTACAAACAAAACCGTTCTTCCTTTTCCTGTACTAAGCTCATTCATTTTGCCAAGAGCTCTTTTTTGAAATGTTGCATCTCCTACAGCAAGAACTTCATCAGCTATGAGAATATCACTATCAAGATGTGCAGCCACTGCAAATGCAAGGCGGACGTACATACCGCTTGAATATCTTTTCACAGGTGTATCTATATGTTCATTAATCTCACTAAATGCAATAATCTCATCTATCTTCTCATTTATCTCAGCACGTTTCATACCAAGAATGGCACCGTTCAAGTAGATATTCTCCCTTCCGGTCATCTCCGGATGAAAACCGGTACCAACTTCCAGAAGACTTGCAACATTACCTTTGATTCCTATACGCCCCTTTGTTGGAACGGTAACCTGACTGATAATTTTTAGCAGAGTGGACTTTCCGGCACCATTTTTGCCAATAATACCTACTCTGTCTCCCTGTTCTATCTCAAAGTTAATGTCATCGAGAGCCCAAAAGCCTTTGTTATCCGTACATTTTTCACCAATTATAGTAACATCGTCATCTTTGCCAAGTATACGTCTTATATGGGCTCTGACATCAGTATAGAACATACCTGTGTTAATCTGTCCCAGACGATAATACTTACCTATATTTTCTGATTTGATTGCAATATCTTTCATGTAGCCATCCATTAAATAACATCAACAAACACTTTTTCGTTCTTGTTAAATAGAATTATTCCAATTAAGAAAAAGGCAACTGTACAAACTAAACTGTAGGTAACAGAATAAAACGATATATTTCCCACCCCAAAACATATTTTTCTAAAACATTCCATCACTTGTGTAAGTGGGTTTATCAAAAACAATAACCTGTATTTTTCAGAAACCTGGGAAAGAGGATATACAACAGGTGTAATATACATATACAGGGATAAGAAGAATGATAAAGCTTTTGAAAGATCCCGATACTTGGTCGTAAGAGAAGAAACTATAAGGCCTAACCCTATAGCCTGCATAGATATCCATATTATAACTGCTGGTAACAGAAGCCAGCTTATAGTTATCCTGCACGGATAGCCGTGCAATGCGCTTAGGAAAAAGAGAAGTAAAAATAGAATAAACTGAATAATAAATCGGTTCATCTCTCCCAAAAATATGGCAATAGGTACAGTAAGCCTTGGGAAGTATACTTTCTCAAAAATATATCTATTATTTATAAAAACTCTGGATTCACCTTTAATCAGCTTACTAAACAGCGTCCATAAAACCGTTCCCGCAAAATAAAATAACACAGGTGGTATACCGCCTGTACTTAACTGAGCAATATTCTGAAATACAACGATGCACATAAGAGTTGTGCAGATTGGCTGAATAAGATACCATAATGGGCCAAGTATTGTTTGCTTATAAGTAATTGCAATATCTCTCTTAACAAACAATAGGATCAGATCTTTGTATTCCAATATTTTTTTAATATTGATTGAAAAGGGATTCTTTTTCGCTTCAATTACAGTATCCCAATCATATTCTTCAAACTTCACTTCTACATCCCACCATTTATTCTTTTGCGATTATAGTCGCACCATCTGCAGTGTTCATTTTTACATTTATGTATTCTAAAACCTCTAAACCTGATCAGTAAAAGCATACCTAATCTATGAGATGCCATCTTCTTTCTCAGTTCTGTTTTTCTTATGCATACAGCCATATTGTACTTTATGGTTTTGCCAAAGGTGCCCAGAACACTCAATTCTTCTTTTTTTGTCTTCAGTTCATTCCTTGAAGAGATACCCAGCCTACTAAAATATGCAGTAACAACGTCCTTATACACTATTTGTTTATTTGAAGTACAGCAGAAAGCATAGAAGTCCAGATCAGCGCATATCTCATACCTGGTATCAAACGGATGCTCTAACAGTAACTCTCTTTTTGCATATAACCCCTGATGAGGAACCATCGGTCTTTTATTCTTTAACCCTTCTTCCCATCCATGTAAGACTGATCTTTTTTCAATATATGCCCATCCTTTATCGATGTAATATATTGAAGTAGAAAGTAAATCAGGCATGTTCTCTTCGCTGATCCACTCTGCAACTTTTCCTAATACCGTATTGTTATAAAATGAATCATCTGCGCCTAAAAAGACAACATAATCTCCCGAAGCAAACTGAACCCCTTTATTGTATGCATCATATATTCCGTTATCTTTTTCAGAAACCGAACGTGATATAACATCTTTATATTTCTCAATAAGGCTTAGAGTCCCATCTGTAGACATGCCATCAATAATAATAAGTTCCTTGTTTTTATAATCCTGATTAGCAAAACTGCATATTGCCTGTTCAAGATCTTGTTCTATATCATTTTTACAATTCAACGTTGCAATAACAACACTGATTTTTGTTTCCACAATCTAACCTTCCGATTTTATTTTTTGTATTTATCCCAAAACTTTTTCATTCTGGCTAAGAGCAAAATAGCTCTTTTCATTTTTAATAAAGAAAACAATATATATAACGTTTCCTTGTTTGTTGTTTTTTCAGCCCTTTTATCATAAAAAGGATATCTGAAAATATTTTTAATAATCTTTCGATATTTTCTTCCACTAATTATCTTTGAAACTATAGCAAGCGCGTTTCTGTCAAATGGATGGTCACATATATTTTCAAATATAAAAGTGTATATCCCATAAAAATAATTCTTATAGATGTGATGAATAGCCAGCGTCTGTATCTCTTTATCAGGAATCTTTGATAAAAGTTTTATATTACTCTTATATAATTCCTGTACTCCTTGAAGGGCCCCTTTACGCAGATGAGCAGATAGTCCGTCGTCATATCTAATATATCCATATAGAATCTCATTAACATATGCGATCTTCGGATCATTATCTAAAAAATATTGTACACAGAATAAACTATCTTCAGCTGTTGACAGGTTTTCTATGAATAGATGTTGTATCTTTTCTCTTACATACAACTTATTCCACGAGGTACATAAAACGTTATATCTAATAATATTGTAAATTTCATTTTTTATATTATTATTCTCTATAGTACGTTTTTGTACCGATGCATATTTCTTCTCATAGTAACCACAGGTGGCAAGATCAGCCTGCTGACTTTCTATAGCTATCAGCATTTTTTCAAGAAATGTTTTATCTACATAATCATCTGCATCGATAAAACAGATGTATTGTCCGACAGCATGGTTGATACCAAGATTACGTGCAGCACCAACGCCGCAGTTTTCTGTATGGAAGACTTTTATCCTACTGTCACGGTTTAAAAGTCTGTCACATAGAATACCAGAATCATCTGTAGAACCATCATCGATAAGCAAAAGCTCATAATCTGAATAAGTCTGTCCTAACATACAGTTTACGGTTTCAATCAGATATTTACTTTTGTTATAAACTGGAATAATAACGCTTATCTTACACATACTATATGTCAGTGTGCGTTATGAGAGACGGATAAAAAACTCTTAGCTTCATACATCCATAGAATAATTAATAATTGCTGTAAATATTATGGTTTACAACAATTAAAATACTCCCCCAAACTATTAACGCCCTTAATAAAATGCCCAGTACAAAACCTGTACTTTATATGTCCTTAACTATCATTAATAATAACCCAAAAAAGCTTATAAAACAAGGAATTGCAGGCTATGTTTGCATGCGCTAATGTATATTTTTTTCAACGATATGTATATTAAACATATTACACAGTTGAAGCTAACTTGTTGCTATGCGAGAATACAAAAACCCCGGCAAAGCCGGGGCTATCTTTTTGATATTAAGCAGGATAATGACCACTATTTAATCAATTATCTGCAATGTATTCATAATATAGGCGAAGCGTCTGCCAAAACCTTCAGCTGCTTCAAAACCGTAGTGTGCAGTTGCTACTATACAGCCATCACCAGAAGAGATGATGTAGACTGCCTGCATCTGATCAGGGCATGTGCCTTCTTTTGTACTGGAAGCATCTATATATATGCAACCACCCACATTATCAAGAGAACGATTTTCTTTGATAATATCGTAATCAGTAGAAAGCGAACTTTCTACACTTGAAGTAACTGTATCAATGTCTTCATTACTATATGTCAGTTCAAGATAGTTTTCAGGATTATCTATATCATCATAAACAGAAATAAAGAGTTCTTTATCTGACTCTGTTTTTCTAACAAATGATTCATAGTCATAATCAATCTCAAATCCAAGAGAAGGATCTACTACATGTTCATACTTAACAGTCTCTTCCATACCTTCTAAGATGATCACGTCCTCGAACCTCTCCCCATCCTGCATCGAACCTTCTGCTTTACCTTCGCTGTTTTCAGCGTTCTCACTATTGTTATTGTTCCCGCTTTTATCGCCCAATATAATATTAAAGTTATTCTCTACGTCTTCTACCACAAATGAATATGGGCCAAGTTGGCCCTTAAGGCTTTCCATTTCATCTGTGCATTGCTTAATTTTGGCATCATCTTGCTGGTAGTTAAATACCCTGAGCATAAATGCATGATGGCAATACTCAGCTATAGTACAATTATCCTCATTCATTTCACCAGGTGTATAGTTGGTTCCTCTATAAGTGTAATACTGCCCAATAATCTCATCATACATCTTCTTTTCAAGCCTATAACGCATAACAGATGTATAAGTATCTGTATTTCTTTTTTCTTCCTGATTTTTTGCATACTTAAAGGATCCCGACATCTCAATAAATGATAAGAAGCAGAAAATGGCAAGGAGTGTAATAATAATATTCATAATTATACTTAGTGCTTTACTATTTTTCATTTATGAAGGGCCTCCTCTAACTTGACTCCTCTCTTGGCTTCGGATAGTTCTAAAAATTCTTCAATATCCTGGTCGTCCATACCAAGATATACTTTCATTGCGTCTCGAAGCTGTGTTTCCATACCATATACATACTTTATGTACTTTCCGTTACTATCACTTTCTTTCCACGATTTGCATCCATTAAAAACGTTATCGACATACAAGCTAAAGCCATAGCTATGAGATTCAAAATTATCAAAACAATCCGGATCAGGTGAGCAGTAAGCCATTTCTTCCAAGTATTCTATACATTTACAATAATCGTCAGAAAGGTATCTAATGCAATCCAGTTCTTTATAAGCCGCTGCATCAGAATCTAAAACCCCATGTTCTTTCATATATTCATATGCTTCCACATACTGCCCCTTTTCGAGTAAGTCATCTATCTGAGCTATGTTTTCTGTGGTATTCTTAGCTAATTTTGCTCTTTTTTTATCTTCACCATCATCCGGGTCTGCATAATTATAAGAAGATACTATTCTTGTAGCCACTATAACAAGAATAAGAATTACCATGATAACAGCCTTTGTACCAAACTTTCCTGTCCTTTTTGCTGTATCGATAACATTCTTACTAGTGCTATCAAACTTTCCACCATAACTGCGCATGTTTTTATCATGCTTTAAAGCAAATTCATTTTCAGTGCCGCAGTATGGACATTTTTTATCTTCTATTCCAATCTGACGTCCGCATTTATTACATATCATAAGTTGTCACCTCAAGCATACCAGTTGTAATACCCTGATTTTTTAAGAACTCTTCCTTCTCTTTTTGTACTTTTTTATTTTTGGCATCTATAGACATCCACAAAGGAAGGATAATGCATGCTGCAAGAATAATTACAACTATAATTGCTATAAGTATAGTTTTTACTATACTTTTATTTATCTGCTTTGGAGCTTTCTCCCCATATTCTTCAAGGTCAATTCGAATATCTTCAAGCTTACCCATATATTCTTTTTCTTCTGCTTCAAGTGTTGCAGTTCCGCAATATGGACATCTAACAAGTTTCTCTTTGTAGTGCCCACCGCATGATGGACATACTATTATCTTACTCATAATAATTAATCCTCTAACTTTTCCTCTTTAACAGTACTCTCTGTACTATTAATAGCATCTCCTTCTAAGCTATAATCAATTTTCTCAAAGATTGATTCATACTCTGGCATGTCCTTTCTAATCTCAGACATTTTCTCGTCAAATGCCTGATAGGTTGCAGTATCCCCTTTTTTAGCATATACCGCTTTCATAAATTGAAGATCAGCATATTCTCCAAGTTTATAAAATTCATAGTCTTCTTTAGATATCTTTGCTCCCCCTCTTAAAATCCTCGAAAGAGAAGCTAGATTTCCATAAGACTGTCTTTCAATGGAATTTCTAAGACTATCAGCTGTAATTTTCTCCTCAGTTACATAGGTAAACTTTAGCTTATCATATGCAGCTCCTAAAGCTGCAACTAGTACTATAGCGAGAAATATATTGATAATTATAGAAATAAAAAGAATTATTTTCTTATTCACCTAAGATCACCTCCTCAATATATACTGTCTTGGCAGCATCGGAGGAGTCTAAAAACTCATTCCTTCCTTCCTCATCAAGTCCCAAATACACCTCAAGCATAGTATCTGCTTGTTCCTTCATATCGATTATGTATTCTTTATACGGATTATCTTCTATATCGTAAGAAGATGATTTATATTCTGAATAGAAAAAAGATATAGCAACTGCACATTCTCTAATATCCCTCTCTGGTTCGCGCCAATTAGCTTCAGGCCCCATCATAACAATCGCTTCAATATTGTTAACCATACCAGCATACTGAGTTGCTATTCGATCGATTATTTTCAAGTCTTTATATGGTTCCATATGGGCGTAGATATTATGATACTCAATAAACTCATGAAAAGCTGTATAATCTCCAGCATCCAGATAGTCCTGAATCTGATTAATAAACTGGTCATGTTTTTTTATAGATTCTTTATGACGCATATCCGTTCTTATGGTATATGCATTGTCATCCAAATAAGCAGCAAAACCTATACCTATTATTAGAAGAACCATAACTATGGCACTAATTACAATAGGAACATTGCTAGATACTATTTTTCCAGCTTCCGTTTTAACTTCTTTGCTTTTCTTTTTGTATTTAGTCAGGTCCCTACGATGAGACGCATTCTCTTTGATTTTCCTGCCGCAGTAAGGACACTTACCAGTGGTAAGGCCTATCTCAGCACCACAACTGTAACACTTCATGATAACTACTTTCCCTTTTCATATTTTTCTTAACGTACAATATATTACTATTTTTAGAAGTACAGTTCAAATCAGGTGTAGCTTTTCAACCGTTTGGGATTTTGTTTAGATGATACCGGCATATTCGTAACCCGCTTCAGTTACAGCTGATTTGATAAGAGCTTCATCTACATCCTTTGACAAAGTGATAGTAACAAGATTCTCATCATGAGAAGCAACAACAGTTTCTACTCCATCAATTGCTTCAAGAGCCTTCTTTACATGAGCCTCGCAATGTCCACACATCATTCCATTCACCTTAATCTTCATTATTTTATCCTCCGTTTCTTTATTATCATTTGTTGTTACTATATTTTCCATCTCACTATCTTCGGCCTGAATTAATCTACCCTCGATTGGATTCCTTATAGTTTTATCTTTTCTTCCATCATATACCCTAAGCAAGTTAAGCCTTAGTGCATTGGATACTACGCAAAAACTTGAAAGTCCCATAGCCGCTGCGCCAAACATAGGATTCAGAGTCCAGCCAAATAGGGCTACGTAGCAACCTGCCGCAAGGGGTATACCAATTACATTGTAGAAAAATGCCCAGAAAAGATTCTGGTGAATATTCCTTATTGTAGCCTTAGATATTCTGATAGCTGCTGCCACGTCAAGAATACTACTCTTCATAAGTACCAGATCAGCTGCATCTATAGCTATGTCTGTTCCTGCTCCTATGGCAATTCCTACATCAGCTCGGGTAAGGGCCGGAGCATCATTGATTCCATCCCCAACCATGGCAACCTTTCCATTTTCCATAAGTTTTCTTATTACTGCTTCTTTTCCGTCAGGAAGTACGCCTGCAATCACTTCATCAACCCCAGCCTCTTTAGCAATCGCTTTGGCTGTAATCTCATTATCTCCGGTTAGCATAACAGTATGAATTCCCATGTTCTTTAGCTGTGCAATCGCCAGTGGCGTATCTTCTTTTATTGTATCAGCCACCGCAATTATACCGATTAGCTTTCCTGCCCTGGTAAATAAAACAGGAGTCTTACCTTTTGATGCCAGCTCTTCCATATATTTGCTGACAATGGTATCTTCTACGATTTTGTTTGTTAATACATCGTCTCTTTCAAGAAGAGATGAGACAAATTTTATATTACCACCGGCAACTATATCTCCATCTAATTTTGCTTTCAGTCCATTACCTGTTAGAGTTTCAAAGTCGGCAATCTCCCTAAGAGCTATATTGTGTTCTTTTGCATAATCAACTATGGCCTTGGATATAGGATGCTCACTTTTTGCCTCCAGGGCATATGCTATAGTTATCACTTCCTCATTACTTATGCCATCTATCGGAAGTACATCAGTTACCTTCATGATACCGGTAGTTATAGTACCTGTCTTATCAAGAGCTACTATCTTAACTTTACCTGTAAGTTCCTGTGCCGCAGAGGTTTTATAGAGGATGCCGTTCTTAGCGCCAACACCATTACCAACCATGATGGCTACAGGTGTTGCAAGGCCTAATGCACAAGGACAGCTGATTACCAATACCGATACCGCTCTTGCTATAGAATATCCAAGACTTTGCCCAACCAGCATCCATACAATAAAGGTAACAAATGCTATCCCAATAACTACAGGTACAAATACTCCTGATACTCTGTCAGCAATCTTGGCTATTGGAGCCTTGGTCGCAGCCGCATCACTAACCATACGAATGATACCTGCAAGAGTTGTATATTCGCCAACCTTGTCAGCCTGGCAAACCATGTATCCTGAAGTATTAATCGTTGCCGCTGATACCTTATCACCAACCTGTTTTTCTACAGGGATGCTTTCTCCCGTAAGGGCAGATTCATTAACAGCACTTTCACCTTCTATAACAATACCATCAACCGGTATACTGTCACCCGGTCTTACAATAAACTGGTCTCCTACTCCTACTTCATCAATAGGAACAGTCTTTTCATCTCCATCAACAAGAATTACAGCTGTCTTTGGTGCCAACTTCATAAGTGCTTTTAATGCATCTGTAGTCTTACCTTTTGACCTGGCCTCCAGAGTTTTTCCAACTGTAATCAGGGTAAGTATGGTAGCTGCAGATTCAAAATAGAACTGATTCATATAATACATAACCTGCTTTGTATCATCTGCCATCACAGCCCCTGTCATGGCAAACAGAGCGTAAATACTATATGCATATGAAGCAGTTGCACCAAGTGCTACCAAAGTGTCCATATTAGGAGATCTGTGTATCAGTCCCTTAAAACCACTTATAAAAAACTTCTGGTTAATAACCATGATCATACCTGCTAATATCAGCTGATATAGTCCCATAGCCACATGATTGCCATCAAGAAATGATGGTAGGGGCCATGCCCATAACATATGTCCCATAGACACATACATAAGCGGAATAAGAAGGATAACAGAAGCAAGCAGTCTCTTTTTTAATGTAGGCGTTTCTTTATCTTTTAGTGAATCCTCATAGGTATTGGAACTGCTCTTATCTTTTCCGGATTGTTTTTTACTAGCACCATATCCGGCAGCTTCTACAGCTTTTATTATCTCATCAGCGGATGCGGTACCTTCTACTCCCATAGAGTTGGTAAGCAGGCTTACAGCGCAGCTTTTTACACCATCTACAACAGATACTGCCTTCTCGACTCTTGCCTGACAGGCTGCACAAGACATCCCTGTTACGTTATATTGTTCCATATTTTCACCTTACTATTTCATAAGTTTTTGAAGAGTAACTACCAGTTCATCAATAATCTCATCGTTACCCTGTCTTATATTATCTGCAACACATGACTTCATATGATTAGCCAAAAGTACTTTATTAAAGCTGTTAAGGGCACTGGTTATAGCAGATACCTGTACAAGGATGTCCGTACAGTAGGCATCATTTTCAAGCATACCTTCCACGCCACGCACCTGGCCCTCGATTCTTTTTAATCTGTTCATCAAGTCTTTCTTTTCTTTTTCATCTCTGTCTTTGTGTTTTCCAGAACAATGAGGACAGTTTGCTATATCTTTATCCTTCTTTTCCATAATTTCCTCCATAATTAAAATACCCCACCAGGGTATATTAGTTTTATCTAATATATACCCTGGTGGGGTATCTGTCAAATTTTGTTATTAGCTTTTAGACTATTTATATGTCCTTAATTAATCATTCTTAGTAAGTAATAATCTGGTCTAGATAATCTTCCATTCCTTTAATATGTACATATTCCATTGTTCCATTTGGATGAACAATAAAGCCATTTACCCCTGCGTAGTATACCCATAAACTATCTCCATTTTCAAAATCTACAACATAAGCTAAATCATTCTCTTCCATCATCTCTTCGTTACCATTAATTACATAGTACTTAATTGCAAGAATATTCTTAATCTGTTCTGGATCTGATATTGTATGCTCTCTTCCTCTCTGGCTATCAAGAACTGTGATAGGCTTTGATTCAAAAGTTTTATATAACTCGTTATCACAATATCCCTGCAGCCATCATAGCTAGAACTGCTCTTTTTATTCCACTACATTTTTTCATTATCAATATCCTCCTTTTAGCGCCGGAAGTCTTAACCGTTTTTCTTTGTCGACTCCGTTCTAAAAATTATACGGATGTGAAAATGGATTTTTATGGAAAATATTATTTTTTGAAGTCTTTTCTATATTTTTACGCTATTTGTTACGAGTGTAGCAGTCAAGAAAAGTAGACACGTAAAATTCACCTCATACAAAATTATGATTCGTAATAAATAGGGGAGTCAATGACAACCGCATAAAATTCTTTGTATTCCTTCTTATAATCAAACGCCATGTTTCTTATTCCTCCGTCAAGTCTTTCTCTTCATAAGGTTTATTCCAAGAACCAATCTCTATCAGATTCCCTTCCGGATCCGCAATGTAGCAGGTTCTCTGTCCCCAAGGCTCAAGCTCCGGCTCAAGCACAGATGTCGCACCATTTTCAACGGCTTTCTTGTATGCCTCATCCACCTCTTCGAATGTATCCACATACAGCGCAATTTCAAAATGACCGTTCAGCCCCTTGATATACTCATATCGTCGGTTTGTCATTTTTTCAAAATCTTTCCTGCCATAAAGCAAAAACAATGTTCCGTCCTTCACAAGGTAAACATTAGACGTATTCTCTTCCTCCTTAATCTCAAATCCAAGTACATCCCTGTAAAAACGGATCATCTTTCCCATGTCCTCGACCAATAATCCAAAACCATCTAATCTCATTATGCTAATCCTCCATAAATTTTTAATGTTTCTTCAGCATTCCTGCGGATAATTTCCCGCGCTTCTGCAGGCTCCAGCACCTCAGCCTTTGCCCCAAAAGTCATGAGCCATGTCACAAGGTTTTCCATATCCGTGTAATCCGCCGTAAAGAGCAACCTTCCGTCATCGGTTTCTGCAAAACAATGCGGTCCGAATTCTTCAACCAGCCGCCACTTTTGTTCCGCATCAAACAGCGCCTTTACCTTGATACCGCCCGGAAAGATTTTTTCATTAGAAAGATCCGGCATTGAAGCCTCTCTACATTCAAACGCCTTGTCAGTTCCATGGACTTTATCCATGCGGTTCAGCTTAAACAGCCTATAGTCCTTCCTTTTTTGACACCATCCCCACAGATACCAGCTCGACCACCTAAACACCAGATAATATGGCTCAACTGTCCGCTCACTCTCTCCTGACGGAGCATAATACCGGAATTTGACCAAATGCCTGTCTCCGATTGCATCCTGTATGGTCTCTATCTTTGGAGCCAGCGATTCCCGGTACCATGAAGACAGATCGATCAGGATGGAATCCCTGCCTATGATGAACTCAGAAGAACCTGCCTGAATCTTCTCCATCAGCTGACTGTAATAACTGCTTCCACTCACGCTGTCCAAACTCCGAAGCCCGGCAAGGATCATCTGCATATCCTTCGATGTCAATATCGTTCTGTCCATCCGGTATCCGTCCATAATGCTGATACCACCGCCAGTACCCTGAGCAGTCCTTATAGGAATTCCCGCTTTACAAAGGTCCTCAATATCCCGATTTATCGTCCTGCGGGATACTTCAAACCTTTCCGCTAATTCAGGAGCCGTTGTCTTTTCTTCCTGAAGCAAGATTGACAATATCCCAATCAGCCTGTCTATCTTCATAATCTCTCACGCTCCGTTCATATCATAGCAAACTCAACATGACAACTGTGTGTCATGTTTATTATATCCGCAAAACTTTTTTCTGTAAACGATCATTGTAAGCAACAGGTTTTTTCAAATAATTTTCTCTGCATCAAAAAACCGCCGGGACTGTACGTCCCGACGGGTAGTGGTCCGGAATGCTCTGTCTGTTATTGCTCTACAAAACTCACATCTCTCTTGGCTCCCATGTCCAGCTTCTTCTTAAGGACGAAGTGTATGCTGTCGACTTCTATCCCGCTCTGTGCAAAGTATACGGCCAGATAGTTGTCGGTCTGGTAGCTTGCATCTATCTCGACCTTTCGCTCAACCCACTCTCCGTTCGTACCGTTTAATGTGATCGAACCGCGAAGCATGCTGTTCTCGGAAACCGTCATCGTAGTCTGCGACAGTTCGCCCGCATCAGACTTAAGTCTGAATACTATTTCATAGATTCCCTGATTCTTTATATGAAGGGTATACACGTTCTGCGACTTGGCTTCAGTCTTAAGTCCGGATATATCCAGTTCCGTATCTCTGTCCGTGACCTCAATATAAGGCATGTAATAGGTCTTCTTGTCCGCACCCTTGGGAGCGTTCTTGACCTCTATCTCATCCTCACCATCCACAAGACGTCTGCTGACAGCAAGCTTCTTAAGTACATTACAGATGTTGGCGGCATTACGCAGGAGTTCTCCTCTGGTGATAAGCCCCTTCTTAAGACCTTCCTCAGCATTATCCGCATTGGCATTTCCTTCAGAATCCGCCGTAACCATATATACATCATTCTGCGCACCGATCATTGCGGTGGTGTTCTTGATGCTGGCCTCGGTCTCAAGGAGTTCCGTCATCTTGGGATCAGTGATCTCTACCGCGCTTAACGCAGACCCTGCCTTGGCCCACCAGTCGGTCATGACCATTCCGTCAAATCCCCACTCATCCCTTAAGATCGCTGTATCCAGGTCATAATGACTCGCCGTATATATACCGTTAAGAGGACCGTAGGTGGT
>JAEEGJ010012342.1_pt1 | contig 21198 bp, 12 predicted proteins | sample 8958761 | NCBI WGS metagenome assembly JAEEGJ01 (sample SAMN16246546, study PRJNA631951) | gut metagenome | biome: gut microbiome; feature: rumen; material: RS-attached | host: Bos | place: Iran: Karaj | collected 2018-10
ACAAGATCAAGGCCTCCAAGAACTACCTGAGCGCCTACTATCACATGCGTCAGCTGCAGTTCGGTATCCTGGATATGAACTACCACACCCGCACCACTCCCATTGAAGGCGATATCATCAAGTTTGAAAAGGATGCACTCCTTTCAACTGATGTACTCCCCTCAGTACCCGAGTGCATAATCTCCACCTCATTCAGCCACATCTTTGCAGGCGGCTACGCAGCAGGATATTATAGCTACAAATGGGCAGAGGTATTGGCAGCCGACGGTTTCAGCCTCTTCGAGGAGAAGGGAATCTTCGACAAGGAAACCGCCCGCAAGTTCAGACATTTATTAGAGCAAGGCGGTAGTGTTGATGCGGCAAAGCTTTATCGCGACTTTAGGGGACATGATCCGGAACCGGAGGCGCTGCTAAGACAGCTGGAAATAATTGAAAATTGAGAATTGAGAATTGAAAATTGAAAATTATAAAAAGCCTTCGGAATTTCTCCGGAGGCTTTTTAATGTCGCGGGTTTAACGCAGGTGCTTGTTAATTTTCAATTTTCAATTTTCAATTTGTTTAGTTTCTCCAAATCCGAACTGCCACCAACCAAGACCTCATACTCCCCCTTCATAGTATGCATGACATTAAGATTGGGATCGAACCACTCGAACTGTTCCGGGGTGAGTTCGATCTCAATTTTTTGTGTCTTTCCGGCGCCGATGTTAACGCGCTTGAAAGCACGCAGGGCGTGTGACGGACCCTCGGTGTCACCCGGACGACGTACGTAAACCTGTACCACCTCATCACCGTCCATCTTGCCGTTGTTCTTGACCTTGAGTGATACAATGTAGTTCTCACCGGACTTCTTAATCTTGATGCCCTTATAGGTGAACTTGCTGTAGCTCAGACCGTAACCGAACGGATAGAGCGGCTTCTCGGTCATATAGCGGTATGTGCGGCCCTTCATAGAGTAATCCTCAAAATCAGGCAGCTGGTCAGTTGACTTGTAGAAAGTAACGGGCAGACGTCCGCCGGGATTGTACTCACCGTAAAGCACAGACTTGACGGCGTTACCGCCCTCCTCGCCCGGATACCAGGCCTGCAGGATAGCGTCGCAGGCGGGCTCAACCTCGGTCAGACCCATTGCAGAACCTGAGAAGTTCACAAATACAACCTTCAGTCCGGCAGCCTTGAGAGCCTTAACCAGCTCAGTCTGAGCGGTAGGCAGCTCAATCTTGGTGCGGTCACCGCCACGGAAACCGTCCACGCTTACAGGCATCTCCTCACCCTCCAGTGAAGGTGAAATACCGCCTGCAAATATCACTACGTCAGCACCGGCGCACTCGGCAACGGTCTTGTCAACGCTTACCTCAACCTCATAACCAAGGTCGAATGAGAGTGAAGCCTCACCACGGCGGCATGAGTAGTTGATTGTAATCTCGTAATCCTGACCTGCCTTAGCATCCAGTGTGTAGACCTTGCGGGCCTCAGTACCGTTACGGCCCATAGCAACGCGGCGTCCGTCAACGCTGATTGAAGCCTGGCCCTGGTTCTGCATGAAGAATGCCACCTGACCGTCCTCATCGGCATGGAAAGTAGAAGTATAAACTGCTGCAAAGTCCTCCAGGTTTACGTTGGGAGCAAATACGGTTGCGCCGCCGGTAGAGAATCTCAGAGGAGTAGCGTTATGGCGCAGAACATCAGGCTCACCCTCACCGCGTGCGTTGTTCCAGTATTTTGCGTCAAAACCCTGCTGACCGCTGGCCTTGCACTGGCTGAACAGGCTTACCAGAGCCATTGAGTTTGATGCGTAGTCACATCCGCGCAGGTACTTGACATCGGCCCCGGTGTTCCGGAGTGCCTCCAGAAGGGTTATTGTGCGTGACGGAGTGCCGTTGTAGTTACCCCACTGCATCACTGAATCGTTGGCGTTGGGACCCATTACAACCACCTTCTGGCCATTGTTCAGTGGCAGCAGGCCGTTGTTCTTGAGCAGAACCATGCTCTCCTGAGCCATCTTCAGAGCCAGTGCCCTGTGCTCTTTGCTGTCAACGGTGCTGTACGGGATTTTGGTCCACTCCACCAGAGCGGGATCATCCATCTCACCCAGCTCGAAACGGGCTGTGAGCAGACGTGTAAGTGACAGATCAATATCAGATTCCTTGATCAGACCGTCCTTGACAGCCTGAGGCAGGTTTGCGTATGAACTACCGCACTCCAGGTCAGTTCCGGTCAGAACGGCCTTTGAAGTGGCGTGCTTGGCATCGGGCTCAGTGTTGTGATGGCCCTCGGTAAAGAAGTCGTTGATGGCCCAGCAGTCCGATACCACTATACCCTTGTAGCCCCACTCGTTGCGCAGGATCTGCTGCAGCAGGCGGCTGCTTCCGCAGCAAGGCTCGTCCTCGTAGCGGTTGTAGGCGCACATAACCTCCTTGACATCAGCCTCCTGCACCAGTGCCTTGAATGCGGGCAGATAGGTCTCACGCAAATCACGTGCGGCAATATTCTCAGCGTTATATACGTGACGGTTCCACTCCGGACCGCTGTGCACTGCAAAGTGCTTGGCACAGGCGTGCAGTTTGTCGTACTTGGCATCGGCCGGGCCCTGAAGTCCGTTTACAACCGATACACCCATCCTGGATGTCAGGTACGGATCCTCACCGTAGGTCTCCTGGCCGCGTCCCCAGCGCGGATCACGGAATATGTTGACGTTCGGGGTCCAGAATGTAAGACCCTGATAGCGACGCAGACCGCCGTTCTCACCGAATTCGGCTGATTTGGCACGGGCCTCGTCACTAACTGCGGTAAATACGTCCAGCAGCAGCGCATCATCAAATGATGCTGCCATACCGATGGCCTGCGGGAAAACGGTAGCCAGACCGGCGCGGCCTACTCCGTGCAGGGCCTCGTTCCACCAGTCATACGCCTTGATTCCGAACTCCGGAATTGCGGGCGACCCATTCTGCATCAATGCTGCTTTCTGCTCGAGCGTTAATCGGCCCACAAGGTCTTTGGCGCGCTCCTGAGCGGGTAAATCGGGATTCTTGTAAGGTTGTGAATAGACTGTCAGTGCAGCTAATGCACCAAGCAATGATAAAGTAATACGTTTCATGAAGTTTAATTTGGTTAGGTCACAAAGATAAAAAAAATGACACAATAGGGACAGTCCCTACTGTGTCATTTTTTTGCTCGTTTTGGGAATTAGAAGCCTCCACCGAAGCCTCCCATGCCGCCGCCGAAGCCGCCGCCACCCATGCCGCCGCCAAAGCCGCCGCCACCGAAGTCACCGCCGCCCATGCCGCCGCCGAAGCCGCCGCCCATGCCAGCGCCACCTCCAAAGTTCATCTGCATCTCCTCTACCTTATAATCAGCGGGGAGCTCGAACAGTGAAGGATCAACATCGGTCTCTTCAAGTTTCTCAACGGTCTGACCCATTGTGCCGTAGTCAGTGATGGTCTCTGACTTCATAGTCAGGTTCTTGTAGATCCAAAGAGTCATCTGGGTCTGATAGCCCTGATTGCTCTGGGTTACAGAGTACATCTTGCACATTACACCTGCAACTTCCTCCTCACCTAACTCCTTGATCTTGTTCTTCTTAATGGTCTTTGCATCCAGGTTTTCCCAGTCGAACATAGGAGTGGTCTGGGCACCCATGCCCATGCCGCCCATCATACCCATGCCCATGCCACGGCCACCGCCGCCCTGACCGCCACGACGTCCGCCGAATGACGGCATCTTGGTAGCAGACTTCTCAGCGTCGTTGATCTGGTAGTTGTCCTCGCCGATAGCAAGTGAACGTGTTGTACCAGCCTCACCGCGGGTTGTAACGGTTACGGTCTTCTTGCCGTAGTCATCAAAATATATCTTGGTTACCATTGTGCTGGGGTCAAAGTTCATCTGACGCTGACCGCCCTGGCCGCCACGACCGCCCTGAGGAGCACCCTGGGGACGCTGACCACCGCCGAACTGGCCGCCGCCCATGCCGCCGCCAAAACCGGCACCGCCGCCCATGCCCTGGAACTGGCCCATATTGTTAGCCATTGTTATAACACCTGATTTGATGCCAAGAACGGGCTCAGCAGGCTGCTGCTTATCCTTCTTAGCTGCATTTACTGAAAGGCTCACTGCCGCAAGCATAATAGCGGCAACCATAAGTTTTCTCATTTGCATTTATAGTTTAAGGTTTATACTTTGATTCTTCTAACTATTATATAGTTTAATTCTCTTTGTTAAATCTCAATTTTCAATTTTCAATTCTCAATTTTCAATTAGTTTCGCTTTTGCGCTACCCACCTTGAACTTGATGTCCATCTGCACGATTTTGCGTGCGTTGTCATCGGTAATATAGATGGTCAGAATCTCTCTGAACTTGTTCTTTCCCTTCTCCCAATAAGGCTCCACAAGCTTGAATACCAGGCAGTTGTATTTCTTACCGGAAAGCTTGACCGTCTCGCGGCCCTCATAGATCAGGCACTCGTCCAGGATCTCGGCGGCATCCACCAGACGGAAGTCAATGTGCTTGCCCTCCTTAAGGCCCGATGTGTTCATGGCGCGTGCGTAACCCATCACGCTCACCATATCATATACAGCGGTGCGGCTGGTCTCGGTCTTCTCCTTTACGCGGCCGTCCATGTAATTCTTGCGCATCTGCGCCTTGCAGGTGCAATCGGCCCCGTATGTATATCTTGCAGTCTCAGTGTAGATATCGCCGCCCTCGTTGCATGACTTGCGGAAGTATACCGGGCGCACGTTATCGGCGTCCAGATATGTCGTAAGCGTATCATTCATGCTGAAAATCTTCTCGGCGGCGCTCGTAGTGCGTGCAATCAGGTCCATCCGAACCACCTTCTGTCCCTCAAAAGTGGTGTTCCTTGTAACAAAACTGGCCTCACCAGCCTTTATAGGACCGATATGGAGAGAATACTTAAGAGTCTCGTTCTTCCAAGTCTGCGCGGCAAACATGTTCACCGTCAGAATCGCAAAAGCCATAAACAAACCAATTCTTTTCATAAGTTCATTTTTTATGGTCTCTATCTTTAAGATTCATTTTCCTTTTCAAAGTTAAAAATAAATAGGCTATCTTTGAGCAAAACAAACTACCTATGTTATTCGATAAAAAGACCTATACGAGCCGCCGCGCGGAACTGAGAGAGAAAGTAGGCAGCGGCCTTATCATCCTTTTGGGCAACAACGGTGCCCCGTGTAACTACCCCGCCAACGGCTACACCTTCCGCCAGGACAGCTCGTTCCTGTACTTCACCGGCCAGGACCGCGACGCATTGGCGCTCGTGATCGATGCCGACAGCGGCAGCGAGTGGCTCCTGGGCGATGACATTGATATTGAGGACATTATCTGGACCGGATTCGTCCCGTCGGTGGCCGATCTGGCAGCGGAGTGCGGTATCGCCAACAGCGCTCCGTTCTCCAAACTGTCCGATATGGTGGCCGATGCCCGCAAACTGGGCCGAAAAATACATTTCCTCCCGCCCTACCGCCACGACCACATGATCCTGCTGTCCGATATGCTCGGAATCCACCCGTTGAAGACCCGCGAGGCTGCATCGGTCCAGCTCATAAAAGCCGTCGTAAGCATGCGCTCCATCAAATCTGCAGCCGAGATTGAGGAGATTGAGCGCGCCATGGCCATAGGTTACCAGATGCACTGCGGCGCCATGAAGGCCTGCAAGCCGGGTGTGACTGAGAAAAGTATCGGCGGTCTTATGGAGGGAATCGCAATGTCACAGGGCGCAAAAGTCTCATTCAGCAGCATCGTATCCATGCACGGCGAGATATTCCACGGTGATCCTTCACTCAAGAAACTTGAGCCCGGACGCCTGCTGCTTGTAGATGCCGGCGCCGAGACCGTCAACAACTACTGCAGCGACAACACCCGCACCATGCCCATCAGCGGTAAGTTCACCACAAAACAGCGTGAGATATACTCAATTGTTGAGGCCTGCCACGACCTGGTAATTGAAAAGGCAAAACCCGGTATGAAATGGCTGGACATGCATCTGGACGTATGCCGCCTCATGACCGACCGCCTCAAGGACCTGGGACTCATGAAGGGCAGTACTGAGGATGCAGTAGCAGCCGGAGCACACGCCATGTTCCTGCAGCACGGTCTGGGCCACATGATGGGAATGGACGTCCACGATATGGAAGGTCTGGGCCAGATATACGTAGGCTTTGACGATGAAGTCCGCCCCTCAACACAGTTCGGAACCAACTGTCTGCGCTGCGGCCGCCGTCTACAGCCCGGTTTCGTAATGACCGATGAGCCCGGAATCTACTTCATCCCTGCCCTTATTGACAAATGGAAAGCTGAGAAGATGCATATGGACTTCCTCAACTACGACAAAATTGAGCAATACCGCGATTTCGGCGGCATCCGCCTGGAGGACGACATACTCATAACCGATACCGGTTGCAGAGTCTTGGGAAAAGACATAATACCATACCATCCCGACGACGTCGAGTCATTCATGAACTGAATAAAAATGAAAAAAGCGTGAATAATTATCGCGCTTTTTTTATTTCATGCCATATTCCAATTGCAGAATGGTTGGCAACCTAACAAAATGTCTTCAGAATTTTGTATTTTTTATGAATTTATTTGTGTCTTACAAGACAATTATATACTTTTGGAACTTTGTATACTAGTTCTTAGTATCAAACTGACATAATACGTAAGTAGAAGATACTAGAGCTATATATTTAAATAGGTGTTTAAGCGACTAAACTATTTATCTTTTTATAATAATTACTAAACAAAAAGAGAAAATTTATGAAAAAAAGAGTCATTACTTTGTTGGCAATGATGCTCTGCCTTGTAGGAGAGGTCTTTGCACAAACGAATGTGAATGGTACCGTCATCTCACAGGAGGACGGGGAGCCTATCGTAGGCGCCAGCATCCTCGTTGTGGGCACTGACATAGGTACCGCGACAGACCTCAACGGTAAGTTCTCGCTGACCGTGCCGGCTGGCAGCAGCAAGCTGCGCGTTTCATACGTAGGTATGGAGACCCTTGAGGTTGACGCACAACCCAGCATGAACATCGAGCTCAAAACAGAGGTCCTCGACGAGGTCATTGTCGTAGCTTACGGTACGGCAAAGAAATCAGCCTTCACAGGTTCTGCTGCTACAGTGAACTCTGATGAGATTTCAAAGAAGATCACAACTAACGTTGCCGATGCCCTTGTAGGTTCCGTCAGCGGTCTGCAGCTTCGCGGTTCGTCAGGTGCCCCCGGTAGCGACAACGGTAAGCTTAACATCCGTGGTATCGCATCTCTTTATGCTGACACTGACCCGCTGATCATTGTCGACGGTGCACCCTACTCAGGTTCTCTGAGCAACATCCCGCCCAGTGACATCAAGTCAGTAAGCGTACTGAAGGATGCTGCATCCGCTGCCCTGTACGGTGCTCGTGGTGCTGCCGGTGTCATCATCATCACCACCAAGAAGGGTGAGACCGCCGATGCAGTCATCAACGTAGACGTAAAGGTAGGTGCCAACTCCCGTTCAGTTCCTGATTACGATGTATTCACCAGCGCTGGCGAGTACTACGAGGCATACTACAAGCAGCTCTACAACTACAGCTTCTACAGCCAGGGTGAAACTCCCGCAGCTGCACACGCATGGGCTAACCAGACTATGCTGACCCAGCTGGCTTACAACGTATACACTGTACCTAACGGTGAGTATCTCATCGGTACTGACGGTAAGATCAACCCCAACGCTACACTGGGCCGCAGCTATGTATACACTGACCCTGCAACCGGTGAGAAGACAGGCTACTACCTGACTCCCGATAACTGGACCGACGCTGCATACCGCAACGCTATGCGTCAGGAGTACACTGTTAGCGCAAGTGCCGGAAATGACAAGTCATCATTCTACATGTCAGCCAGTTACCTTAATGAAGAAGGTATCATTAAGCCCTCAGGCTACGAGCGTTTCACCTCTCGTCTTAAGGCCGATTATCAGGCAAAGAAGTGGTTGAAACTTGGTGCCAACATCGGCTATGTACGTTCTACCACAGAGTCAGCTCCTAACTACGATGAGGAGCAGCTTGGTTCTACCAACGTAATGTACTACTCATCATACATCGCTCCTATCTATCCGCTCTACGTTCGCGGCATTGCCCTTGATGACAACGGCAACCCCACAGGAGATCCCTACATCCGCACTGACGAGTTCGGAAACCAGCAATATGACTACGGTGTTCCCGGCTCCAACTATCAGGGAACCAGCCCACGTACATTCCTGGCAACTGGTAACCCCATCGGTGCCAACTATCAGAACGAGGTTTACAACATAGGCAACATGTTCAGTGGTGTTTACACCGTTGACGTAACCATTCTGCCGCAGTTGAAATTCAACTCTACCAACACCCTCAACCTGGGCCAGAACTCATTCTCAGATTATGAGAACCCGTTCTACGGTCCTAAGGTAGGTGTTAACGGACAGATTATTAAGTATCAGACCAATACCTTCCGTCAGAACTACACTCAGACTTTGAACTACAACCAGCAGTTCGGTCTTAGCGAGATCTCAGCTATCCTGGGACATGAGTGGTATAAGACAACCACACGTTACCTCTATGCTGAGCGCACCGGTGGTTTCTCACCCGAAATCCCTGAGCTGAACGCTTTCGCAAAGATGTCAGGTTCTAACAGTTACACGACCGCATACAACGTTGAAGGTTTCTTCGGCACAGCTCAATACAGCTATGACGAGAAGTACTTCCTCTCAGGTTCATATCGTCGCGATGCTACCTCACGCTTCCACAAGGACAACCGTTGGGGTGATTTCTGGAGTGTCGGCGGTGCATGGCTTCTCTCTAAGGAGTCATTCGCTAAGGACCTCGGCCTCAACTGGGACGATCAGATTAAGCTTAAGGCTTCTATCGGCCAGCAGGGTAACGACGGTATCGGAAGCTGGGCTTACATTGACACCTACTCACTGGTTAAGGCCAGCGACACCTCAATGTCCCCCACTTTCTCACGTACAGGTAACAAGGACATCACTTGGGAGACAACAACCAACCTCAACGTAGGTCTTGAGTTCGCCTTCTTTAAGAGCCGCCTGACCGGTAGCATCGACTTCTACAACAAGAAGACTACTGACCTGCTCTTCTGGCTCTCTATTCCTGAGTCAATGGGTGCACGCGGTTACTATGGCAACCTTGGTGACATCAGCAACACAGGTTATGAGGTTACACTCGGCGGTGATGTAATCCGCACCAAGAACCTGAAGTGGAACATCACAGCCAACATTGCTCACAACCAGACCAAGATCCTTAAGCTCCCCGAGGCCAAGATCACTGAGAACGGCGGTTTCGCTGAGACCGGCACCAACATCCAGCTTTGGTATGAGGTTGGAGGTTCTCTCTATACTCCGTTCATGCGCAAGTATGCAGGCGTAAATGCTAATGGTGAGGCCCTCTACTGGGTTGATGAGGACCTGATTAATGCTAACGGCGCTGCCATCACCAACCGTCCGGGACAGAAGGAGTCATACACAACAACTGACTACGGCAAAGCATCACGCTATAAGTTTGAGTCTCTGCTGCCTAAGTTCAACGGTGGTTTTTCAACAAGCCTCGATTTCTACGGCTTCGATATGTCAGCTTCATTTGAGTATCAGATTGGCGGTACTGTTTATGACTACCACTATCAGGGCCTGATGGGACCTGTATCAAGTACCCCCGATGGAAAGAACTTACACAAGGATATCCTGAAGTCATGGTCACCTAACAACACCTCTTCAGACATTCCTCGTTTCCAGTACAACGACCAGTACACCAACTCACAGAGCAGCCGTTGGCTGACCGATGCCAGCTACCTGGCCTTCCAGTCATTCACAGTTGGATACACAGTTCCTAGAAGCCTGACCTCAAAGATTAAGCTCGACAACATGCGTTTCTATGTAACTGGTGAGAACCTGGCTCTCTGGAGCGCACGTAAGGGTCTTGACCCGCGTTACTCATTCGAAGGCTCTGCCTACGTGAATGTCTACTCACCCGCCCGCAACATCTCAGGCGGTCTTCACTTAACATTCTAACCCGACAACTTTTAAGGAAGTGTACAGAATATGAAAACTAAATTTATGACATTAGCGGCCATTTTGGCCACCTCGGCACTTACCATAAGCTGCATCGAGGAGATACAACCGCAGAGCAGCACTGTTACCGTTGAACAGGCTGCCAACGCACCTGGTTCATACGACAACTTCGTGAATGCTATTACATCATCACTCTGCGGACAGTTCACATACAGCGCACCGGATACTGACCCCTATGACTTCGGATACCCCTCATTCTTCCTGCAGCGCGACGTTATGGGACAGGATATCGTTCCCGTAGGCGACAACAACTGGTTCTCAACCTGGTATGAGGCATTTACCTACTTAGGCCCCACAAACGGCCGTACTCAGGTTCCATGGACCTACTACTACAAGTGGATCAAGAACTGCAACACCGTCTTACAGATGGCTGGTGAGAATCCCAGTGCAGATATGATTGCCGGTGCAGGTATTGCTCACGCAATGCGTGCCATGTTCTACCTGGATCTTGCACGTATGTTCGCCAACAAGACCTACGGTTTGGATCCTCAGGCAGAGACAGTTCCTATCATCACCGAGAATACAAAGGCTTCTGAGGCTACAACCAACGCCCGTGCCACCAATGAGAAGATGTTCCAGTTCATCCTTGAAGACCTTGACAAGGCAGAGGTTGAGTTGGCAAACTATCAGCGCACCGACGTATACACCCCCAACCTGAACGTTGTATACGGACTTAAGGCTCGCGCATACCTCACCATGGAGAACTGGGCCAAGGCTGAGGAGTATGCCAAGAAGGCCATGGACGGCTTCACCATCATGACTGAGGCTGAGTGGACCAGCCGCGAGACCGGTTTCAACACTCCCAACTCATCTTGGATATTCGGCTTAACCTATAAGAGCGATGATCCCAACATTCTTCTGAACGATGCTGACTCAAGCTGGGGTTCACAGATGATCATTGAGATCACCAGCGTTTCAGGCTGCGGATATGCTGCCAACTATGGTGACCCCAACCTCATTGACCGTCACCTCTATGAGACTATCCCCGCTACAGACTTCCGCAAGAAGGTATTCGTTGACTTTGCCATCGATGCCCTTGGCACACAGGCTGATAAGCTTACTGCCCTGCAGGCTTACTCAGACTATCCCGCTGCTGTTTACAATGCAGGTATGTCTTCAAGTTACGCTCATGTAGGTGGTCTGGAGGTTAAGTTCCGTCCCGCCGGTGGTGCTGCCGGTCATGATGACCAGTACATCGGCTTTACCGTAGCAGTTCCCCTTATGCGCGTCGAAGAGATGAAGCTCATCGAGGCTGAGGCTGCCGGTATGCAGGAACTTGCTCGCGGTCAGCAGCTGCTCGAGGCATTTGCAAAGACCCGTGACGCCAGCTACACATATGGCACACACAATGAAGCTTATGGCAACAACTCAACCAGCGCTTTCCAGAACGAGATCTGGTGGCAGCGCCGTGTAGAGCTGTGGGGCGAGGGTTTCGCTACCTTCGACATCAAGCGTCTCAACAAGGGCATTATCCGCAGCTATACTAACAGCAACCACATGGAGACTATGCGCTTCAACACTCAGTCAGCTCCTGACTGGATGAACCTGTGCATAGTTCAGACCGAGACCAACTACAACACTGCTTGCACCAACAACCCCGTTGCTGCACGTCCTGACGGTGACTCACCTGAGTTCCAGTGGTAATTTAATTGTAATGACTTACTATTAAAAACGAGTAAACTATTATGAAGAAATATATTTTTAACTTGATGATACTGACTCTGGGTGCGGTTCTCTATACCGCCTGCACAGAAGACGTCGGTACTGAGATCGGAAGCGACGGTGCCCCTTACGTGTCAGTCTATCAGTACGTGGCTTCACAGCCCGATGATCCCGATACCGACGCTGCACTGCGTGTAGCTGCCAACAACAAAGTTTCTGCTGTATACTATCTGGCTGAACTGACAGCCGACAAGAAGGAACGCGGCTTGAGCGATGATGCTTACGCTGATTATGTAGTAAACAACGGCACACAGGTGGAGCTCGTTACCGATTCTTTTTCAGGCGGTAAGTATGCTGACTTCGTAGCTAAGAACATGAAGGGAGAATACACCATCTCCGTAGTAGGCGTTGATGGCGGCAAAAAGGCTATGGCCTCAACTAAATTCACCGGTCTCGACTGGGTAACCGTAGCTGAAGGTACATACAAATTCGGTGCACGTGCTCAGCAAGTTCTTAGTGTTGACCCCACCACTACTACAACTCTCCAGTATCTGAAAACTGACACCACACTCTATCGCTTCAAGTTCCTTTATGGCTTCGGTCTGTCACTGCAGGCTCGCCTTACTGAGGAAGTCGGAGACAATGAGGGTGATCCTATCTATTATCTGCGTGTGGAGCCTCAGACCTTGGCTGGATACACCTTCGGTAGCTACGGTACCGTTGGTGTTCGCGATCTCGGCTATTGGCAGGATGATGATTCTTTTGCCTACGATCCTGACTATGGTTGCTGGATTATGGACGACAACTATTGCAACATTGCTCTGTCGTACTTTGGCAGCAACGGTAAGAACATCACTTACGCATGGGATGAGTTCATTCCGAATTAATAACGAATCACACATCCTACTATAAAATACTGGCCAGATGGATAATCCGTCTGGCCAGTATTATTTTCAGCAAAATAGTACAAAAGGGGACAGACCCCAATTGTACTATTTTTTGCAGCAGGAGTCTTTCATAGGACAGCCGCAGCAGGAATTACCCTTCTTGCGGTTGTTTATGGCGCCTATAACCGCTACAATGACCAAGCCGGTTATGGCAAAGATTGCTATGATTGTAGAGGCGTTCATAATAATGATTGTGCTATTAAGTATCCGAACCATGCAACCAACCAGGCTATAGCGCACTGGAAGATTACCACGTAAATTGCCCACTTGTCACCAAGTTCACGGCGGACGCTGCTGATTGCGGCAACGCAGGGCGTGTACAGGAGGCTAAAGATGAGCATAGGAACGGCTGTAATAACGGTAAGCGTCTCTGTAACACCCAGGACTTCCATGGTTGCTACAACGCTCTCCTTGGCCAGGAAACCGCTTACAAACGATGTTACGATGCGCCAATCACCAAGGCCGAGCGGACGGAACAGAGGCTCCAGAACACCGGCAACCCATGCCATCATCGAGCCCTCGCCGTTCTCCACCATATTGAAGCGGAAATCAAACGTCTGCAGCAGCCAGATTACAATCGTAGCCACGAATATTACGGTAAAGGCACGCTGTACAAAGTCCTTCGTCTTATCCCAAAGCAGATGGCTCACATTCTTAAGGCCTGGCATACGGTAATTCGGCAGTTCCATCACAAACGGCGCAGCCACGTAATTCTTGCGGAAAAGTTTGGTCACAAGAGCCACAATCACGCCCACAAGTATCGACAGCAGGTACAGACCGGCCAGAATCAGACCGCCCTTACCCGGGAAAAACGCATTCGTAAAGAAGCCGTAAATAGGAATCTTGGCGCTGCAACTCATGAACGGAGTCAGCAAAATAGTCATCTTTCTGTCACGGGCCGATGGCAACGTCCTGGTAGCCATAACAGCCGGAACAGAACAGCCAAAGCCGATGAGTAGAGGCACGATAGAACGGCCCGATAAGCCCAATTTACGCAGCAGCTTATCGGTCACGAAAGCGATTCGGGCCATATATCCGCTGTCCTCGATCAGACTCAGGAAGAAGAACAGGATGATGATGATAGGCACAAAGCTCAGCACGCTTCCCACGCCGCCAAAGATACCGTCTTCAACCAGTGAAATGATTGCCGGCGAAATATCGGCCTTCTCCATACCTGCAACGCAGACGCCTGCAAGAGCCTGGATTCCCTGATCCAGCCAATCCTGCAGCGGTGCGCCCAAAACGTCTATTGAGAGCCAGATTACCAGGCACATCACAATCAGGAAGATTGGAATTGCAGTCCATCGGCCGGTAAGAACGCGGTCTATGCGGCGACTTCTGATATATTCCTTGCTCTTCTGAGGCTTGATAACCGTCTGATTACAAAGCCTTTCTATAAATGAAAAACGCATATCCGCAATGGCGGCCGCGCGGTCCATACCACGCTCCTCCTCCATCTGCAGGATAATATGTTCCATGGTTTCCTTCTCATTCTGAGTAAGTTGCAGAGCCTCGAGCACTTGAGAATCTCCCTCCGCCAGTTTGCCGGCTGCGAATCGGCCCGGAATACCGGCCCGCTCGGTGTGATCCTCAACCAGGTGCATTATGCTGTGCAGGCAGCGGTGAACAGCGCCGCCGTGATCATCCTTGGTGCAGAAGTCCGTACGCGCCGGAACCTCCTGATACTCAGCCACATGAATAGCATGCTCCACCAGCTCCTTGATACCCTCGCCCTTTGCGGCCGATATCGGCACCACCGGAATACCCAGTATGCGCTCCATCTCGTTCACGCGGACCGAACCTCCGTTACCCGTCAGCTCATCCATCATATTGAGAGCCAGCACCATAGGCACGCCCAACTCCATGAGCTGAACCGTCAGATAGAGGTTGCGCTCAATGTTCGTGGCGTCCACGATATTGATGATGCAGTTAGGCTTCTGCTCAATGATAAACTGGCGCGAAACCGTCTCCTCCTGCGTATAAGGTGACAAAGAGTATATTCCGGGAAGGTCCGTAACCAGAGTATCCGGATGACCCTTGATCTGGCCGTCCTTGCGGTCCACAGTCACGCCCGGGAAATTTCCCACGTGCTGATTCGAACCCGTAAGCTGATTAAATAAGGTAGTCTTGCCGCAGTTCTGCTGACCGGCCAGCGCAAATCTCAGCACCGTACCCTTAGGCAGCGCATTCTCATGAGTAGCATCATGATACTTACCAGCCTCACCCAAGCCCGGATGCGAGTTATGCTCGTGCAACGACAGATTATATCCAAAATCAACATCAGGAGACGCAGACTGGCCATCAGCAGCCTCAACTGCTTTCACAGTAATCTTTGCAGCCTCCTCAAGACGCAGGGAAAGTGTATATCCGCGCACCAGCAGCTCCATAGGATCGCCCATCGGCGCAAACTTAAGTAACTTGACTTCAACTCCCGGCAACAGTCCCATATCAAGAAAATGCTGCCTCAAAGCTCCCTCACCACCAACTGCCGTCACAACGGCGCTCTTTCCGATCTTAAGTTCACGTAAAGTCATTGTCCCTTAATTTGACTGCAAAAGTAGACTTTTCTAGACTATGGAACAATACTGCAAAATGAGTATTTTGAAATTGAAAATTGAAAATTGAAAATTGAAAATTGAGAATTGAAAATTGAAAATTAAATGGTTGATTGTTTTAGTTTTTTGATGATTGAAGTTAATAAACCGATTATTTCACGACAATCCTTATTTAGTGAATTGAAAGATTCATCATTCAGATAATTACAAACATGAAGGAGGTCTAACCAATAAGTGGTTTCGTCGGCCTCCTTCAATGCTATATTGAGTTTACTGAGAAAATCAGGACGACTTTGAGCGTTCTTACTTTCTACAGTATTAGCTCCAATACTAGTCCCACAACGTAGCAGTTGTTTGGACATAATAAATTCGTGTTTTTCACTGTTCAGATATTTGTAACAGTTGATTATGCGTATAGCAAAATCCCTACTCTTACTGTGTAAAACATTGTCTCTCATGGTAATTTCAATTTTCAATTTTCAATTTTCAATTTACTCCCATTCTATGGTGCCTGTTGGTTTCGGAGTCAAATCATATAATACTCTGTTAACTCCGGGAACCTCAGTGATAATACGCTGGGTGATGTGGTGCAGCAGCTTGTAGGGAATCTCCTCGATGGTGGCGGTCATAGCATCGCGGGTGTTGACGGCGCGGATTATAACGGGCCAATCCCATGAACGCTTATTGTCCTTGACGCCGGTTGACTTGTAATCGGGAACAATGGTAAAGTACTGCCAAACCTTGCCCTCCAGGCCGTTCTTGGCAAACTCCTCACGCAGGATAGCGTCGCTCTCACGCAATGCCTCCAGACGGTCACGTGTAATAGCGCCTGTGCAGCGGACACCCAGACCCGGGCCCGGGAACGGCTGACGGAATACCATATTATCAGGCAGACCCAGCTCCTTACCTACAACGCGAACCTCATCCTTGAACAGCAGCTTGATAGGCTCAACCAGCTCAAACTGCAGGTCCTCAGGCAGACCGCCTACATTGTGGTGTGACTTAACGGGACCGGACTCAACGATATCGGGATAGATAGTACCCTGAGCCAGGAAAGAGATACCCTCCTGCTTGCGGGCCTCCTCCTCAAATACGCGGATAAACTCAGCGCCTATGATCTTGCGCTTCTGCTCAGGATCCTCAACGCCAGCCAGCTTGTCCAGGAAACGGTCAGTAGCATCAACGTAAACCAGATTAGCGTTAAGCTCATCACGGAACACCTTAACCACCTGCTCGGGCTCACCCTTACGCAGCAAACCGTGGTTAACATGAACTGATACCAGCTGCTTGCCAACTGCCTTGATCAGCAGAGCGGCTACAACTGATGAATCCACACCGCCTGACAGCGCCAGCAGCACCTTCTTGTCACCAATCTGAGCACGGAGCTCCTTAATCTGTTCGTCTATGAACTTCTTGGCCAGAGCCGGAGTCGTGATGCGCTCCATATCGGCCGGACGTACATTACCTTGTGTCATAAAAAATCAATTGCTTTTATAATATAGAATTTCTCGTTTTGTCGCATTCTGGATAGGCTCCGACAAACCCGGACGCCATACCTCCTCAACCCGTGTATTCCAGTTGTGGTAGTCATCATACTGGTACTGAGGATAGCTCTCAACCGTCACGCCGGACTCCCCGTGATAATAAACCTTGCGCTCCTTGATGTCACGGTTCTCATTATAGACGCACTCATAAGAGTCAATCTCATGCTCAGCCTCCTGAGGACCCGTGTACTCATAAGAGACAACCACCATACGCTGCACATTCTCCAGGAAATCATAAGAGCAGGTGTTGGTACGCAGCATCTTGACCATACCGTTCTCATAATAGGTGGTGTTGGTCACATTATCGCGGCTGGTCTGAGGCAGAGAGAGCCTGCAGCTGTTATAGTACTGATATGATACGCGCATGGTGTCGCATTTAATCTCAACACGTACCCCATCCAGCACCTTCCACAGGTCTGTAACAATCAGCAGCCTGGTATCATTCTCAAAATTGAACGTCTTATCCTCATGGAACTCAATACTGTCCTCATACCAACTCTTCTTAGCGGCCGATAAATCCGGCACGATCCAACCCTCCATATCCTCAGCCAGCGGATCCTGATCGGTCCAGCCCTTGGCCGAGTAAGCCACCAGCTTGCCCAGGTTGCCATACTCGTAAAGCCATTTGCGTGCAACCTCTCCGGTAGCATCGGCCTTAACAGTACAGCGTATACGATGATTCACCTCATCATAATCATACGTGCGTGTAGTGTCGTATCGGTTGGCATTCTTGTCCACAGTCTGATGAACAATCAGATTTCCCTTCTCGTCAAACTCATAGATTGAAGACTCCATACCGTGCCTGTTATCAGATTGCGTAATCTTCTTTACATTACCATGCAGACCCATCCGTTGAGTGTTGGTACGATGCCAGTACGGCGTGTCGAGCCATGATTCGGCCCCCTTCTGGGTAACCTTGAACGCCAGGACATTAGTACCTGATTCAACCACGATAGTAGTCTGTCGGGCCGATGTCTCCGTATTCTCAGCTACATGGACATAAATCGTATCCGTGCCCTTCTTACCCTCATACTTGGAAAGGGTGCACCAGTCACCGCCCCTGTTAACGGAAGCCGTCCAATCAGCGGTCGTATTGAGCACAAGTTGCGTGGAATCAGGTACGCTGCTCATGACACGGATCTTGGTGGAATCCTGAATATAGCTCTTTACACCTTCATCCATCAGAACGGTCTTGTCCAACAAATCACAGCCGGTAAAAAAAGAGAGTCCTATTGTCGTAAATACCAGTGTTGCTGCCAAAAAAGAGTTCCTCATATAAGCGTCAATTAGTTCTTACAAACTTAATAAATAATTATTCAACGGCTATAACTCTTTTATATATTTTTATAACAACAAGATAAGACCAATTTCAACAATAGTTTAACTTTGTGCAGTTTTTTGAAAAACAATAGCCAAACACAATATGAAATACTACATCCTATTCGGCCCTCCCGGGGCAGGCAAAGGCACACAGGCTGGTGCCATATCAGAGAAATACAACCTTAAGCACATCAGCACCGGCGAGATGCTGCGCAGTGAAATAGCTGCAGGCACAGAGCTTGGCAAGCAGGCCAAGGAACTCATTGACGCCGGCAACCTGGTACCCGACAGCGTAGTCGAGGGCATGATCGAAAGCACATTCAACAACAATAAGGACGTTGCAGGATTCCTCCTGGACGGCTTCCCCCGCACCCTTGGCCAGGCAGTCGACCTGGACGAAATGCTCTCCCGTCGCGGCGAGAAGGTCAACGCCGTCATCTCCATCATGATCAAGGACGACACCATCAAGGAGCGCATCAAACACCGCGCCGAGATTGAGGGCCGTGCCGATGACGCCAATGAGGAGACCATCAACAACCGCATCAAAACCTACCACAAGCAGACCGAGCCTCTTATCACCTATTATAAGAATGCCGGTAAGTACCAGGAGGTAGATGGCGAGTGCGGCGGCATTGAGGACGTTCGCAAGGCAATGTTCCGCGTGTTCAAGGGAATAGACCGCAAGTTCATGGAGCGTCAGGTTGTACTTGATGACTCACTCCTGGATAAGGTACAGATGCTGGCTCAGGAGTCACCCCGTCTGCGCATGAACTATGATCTGCGCAACTCTGAGGACGACCAGTCACAGCGTATGCTCAACGTAATGCTGCCCGGCACCCACACCACCATCCACAAGCACAACCTCTCAAGCGAGACCGTAATGCTTATGCGTGGCCGCATGGATACCGTATTCTATAATAACAAGGGTGTTGAGATGCAGCGCATCCACATGGGTGGCGATACCGGCGTCTTCGGCGTCAACATCCCCAAGGGTCAGTGGCACACCTTTGAGGTCTTTGAGCTCTCCATCATCTTCATGGCTCAGGACGGTGCCTGGAGCCCCCTAGCAAAAGAGAACATGCTATAAAAATGATACCAATGGGGTCAGGCCCCATTGGTATCATTTTAGAAAACAGTACCATTGGGGCCTGACCCCAATGGTACTATTTTTATGCTTTGAACTGCTCTTTGAGTTTTGGCCAGTAGTTCTTGGCCAGGACGATGCCGCAGCCCAGGATGCCGCCAAAGAACGTCCAGACTATCAGGGTTTTGGCGCGGCTGTTGGACGGACGGTCCGGAACGGTCACAGGCTGAATGACAGTCAGCACCGGAGTATCGCGCTTAACCTGCAGTTTGGCCTGCTCCAACTGCTTTGCCAACTCGCTGTAGATGGCGTTGGCTGTATTGTACTTGGACTGGATACGGTCATGTTCGATACGGTCCTTAGTGGTAGTGATACTCTGATTCTTGTCAGTTATTTTGGCCAGCTGCTCCTGATAAGACTCCGCCTCCTTCTTGATCTCCTCATAACGGGCCTGGATATAATTCAGTTCCCTCTGCGATTTCTCAATACGGAAACGTGTAATCTCCTCCTGCAGCAACTGCTGAGCCTTCATTGCAAGCTCTGCGGTCTGAATAGCCTCCGATCCGCGTACATTAAGCGTAATGTAACCCTCCTTCTTATCAACTGCCAGTGATACGTTCTCGCTTATCACCTTAAGCACCTTGACCTCATCATTGGTCAGAACCAGAGGTTTGGGAGTGTCATCGGCCCCACCGCCCGGCAGAACAATATCGGGTTTCTCCTTGCGGATTGCGCCCAGGATTACACCGGGAAGACCTATGGTGTACTTCTTGATCGTACCCATAACGGTAGGCTTGGCAATCTCGGTGGCGTAAACAAACATGCTAACCGCCGTATCCACCTTTGCGTAGTGTACAGGAGTGTACATCAGCTCCTTACGGAAAGGAACGCTGTTTACAATCTGCGGATAGATAAGCGGTGAAAGTTCCGCCCCGCTGGCCGATGAACCCAAATCAATGCCTGCCAGCGATGCCAGACTGCTCAAAGAACTGGACTTGGAACCGCCCACCTGAGGCACCATCACAGTGCTCACCGAGTAGGTACGCTTCATGGTCAGCGCAGCCACGAATCCCAGTACAATAAACGCGCAGGTCCAGATGATGATGGTCTTGCGGCCCTCCCACAACTGCTTTACCAGCGCCATTATGTCTATGCCCTCCTCGTCGTCCATGAGAGGAGCGTTGTTCATATCTTCCTGCATATTACTTCAGTCTGTCTATCAAGATGATAAGTGATATAACCGATGTCAGAGTAGCAACAGACTGGTTCAAAGTATTGCTCCAGTTAATCTTCTCCTTAGGAGTATCCAACTTCTCACGCTTCTCGCGGTCGATGCTTACGGTAACCACACCACCTGGCTGAACATCCGGATAATTGCGGATACCCAGGAAGTATCGCTTGGTACTCTCGGTCTGGTTGTTGGGGTATGTAACAGTCACGCTGTTCTTGTTGGCCACCTTCTGGAAACCGCCCGCATAATGACGTATATACCATGCGGCACTGTGATCGCCGTTATAAACTATAACCTTGTTAGATGCAGAGAAATCGGCCGGAACATACTGTCCCATACGTGTACCAATCTCCCTGATTATCACAATGTTCTCCTGACGTGAGATATTGATTACGTCACCATCCATAAGGATAAGGTCCGAATCCATTTTCTTCTTGTTGTTCTTGGCCTTAGTCAGGTTTATGCCGATGTTACCGCGGCCCTCATGGGTACGGAACACACGTGCGTACGGATCGGCATCATCCAGAAGACCGCCGGCCATCTGAATAACCTCCCACAACTGTACCTTGTTGTCATCCAGCAGATAAACGCCCGGATACTTTACGCGGCCGTTAATCTCAACCGTGCGGCCGGTAGTGAAATCGGGAGTCATGCGAACAACGATCTGATCAAACGGCTGGAGCTGGAAATCGGACTTGGGATTGTAGTTCTCATCGACCTCAAGGGTTAACACATCGAATGACGAC
>JAEEGJ010012344.1_pt1 | contig 21198 bp, 16 predicted proteins | sample 8958761 | NCBI WGS metagenome assembly JAEEGJ01 (sample SAMN16246546, study PRJNA631951) | gut metagenome | biome: gut microbiome; feature: rumen; material: RS-attached | host: Bos | place: Iran: Karaj | collected 2018-10
GTTGCAACGCAACAAGGAATTGCAGGACATCATTGCCATCCTTGGTATGGAAGAACTCTCCGAGGAAGACAAGATTGTCGTCCACCGCGCCCGTCGTGTGCAGCGTTTCCTGTCGCAACCCTTCCACGTCGCCGAACAATTCACCGGTTTGAAGGGCGTGATGGTGCCAATTGAAGAAACCATCCGCGGCTTCAACATGATCATGGACGGTGAGGTCGACCAATATCCCGAGGCCGCCTTCAACCTGGTGGGCACCATCGACGATGCCATCAACAAGGGCGAAGAGCTGCTGAATAATGCCAACGCCAACAATTAATAATAAGGTGAGATGAAAGTTGAGATAATTTCACCGAGCGAAACGTTGTTTAACGGCGAAGTCACTGCCATCACGGTGCCGAGCACGATGGGGCCTTTCACCTTGCTGGAGCATCATGCCGCCATCGTCGCCATCCTTGAGGCTGGCAAAATCGCCCTCACCCAAAAAAGCGGCGAGCAAAAAGAGTATGTCATCAAGGGCGGCTTCGTTGAAAACCACAACAATCTACTGACCGTTTGTGTAGAGATATGAAAGACAAGCAACTGACAAAATATCTGGCCATTTTCCTCCTCGTGTGCATCGTGACGGACGGCATCTTGTTGTATGCCTTCTCCGAGAAATCCTGGTGGAACAACTGGATGATCATGATGCCCAATCTCTACATGATTCTCGGCGCGTTCTATTGTCACTTGATGAAGAAAAACGTCGACACCCACCCCGGCAGACTCACCTGGAATCTCGTCTACAAAGGCATCAAGATGCTGCTCACCATTGCCGCTTTGGTGCTCTACATCGTGTTCGTCAAGCAAGGGGCACACGCCTTCGTCCTCATCACGGCGGCCACCTACCTCATTGCCTTGTCGGCCGAGACCACTATCTACACCCATTATCTCAAACATAAGAACAACAAAGCATGAACCATGTTTTGAAACATATCGTCCTTTTCTTTTTCCTCGCACTGACGGCTATCACGCCCGTGCAGAGCCTCGCACAAGACACCAAGCAAGAGCCCCAGGAGGAGAAGTTCAATGCCAAGGCGTTCATCTTCGGCCATACGGGCGACTCCTATTGCTTCCACATCACGGAAATCCATGAGAAGCCGGTTTGCGTGTGGCTGCCCGTCATCGTGAAGTGTAAAGACGGCGGCAGCTGGCACTGCTTCTCATCGAAGCACGTCTGCGAGCTGAAAGAAGGCGAGACCTTCAACCACAACGGAGCCAATTTCTACATTGCGCCCATCACTGCCGACAAATACCCGGGCAAGTTGGTGGAAGTGAAAGCCGACGGCAGTCTATCGCGGCCTTTCGACATCTCGTTCACCAAAAACGCCTTCGGTATTTTCCTCGTTTGTGCCTTCCTGTTGGCCTTCTTCCTGCCTGCCGCAAGGAAATACAAGAAAGACCCGATGGCCAAACCCACAAAGTATCAAGGTCTTGTCGAGTGGCTGACCTATACCGTGTTGGACGGCATCATCCGACCCAACATCCCAGAAAAGAAAGTGAAAAAGTTTGCACCTTATCTACTAACGGTGTTCTTCTTCATCTTTTTCGCCAACCTGTTCGGCCTCATCCCGTTCTTCCCCTTTGGCGCAAATGTGACGGGCAACTTGAGCATCACTGTGGTCTTGGCCCTGTTGACCTACTTCTTCGTGAACGTCTTCGGCAACAAGCACTACTGGAAAGACATCCTTTGGCCCGACGTGCCCATCTTCCTGAAAGCCTTCCCGCTGATGCCCATCATCGAACTCATTTCCACCATCACCAAGCCTTTCGCTCTGATGGTCCGTCTGTTCGCCAATATTTTGGCCGGACACATCGTCATCATGGTGCTCATGGCCCTGATTTTCATCATCGGCGGCATGTATGGCGCGGGTATGGGTGGTGTGATGAGCATCGTCAGTATCTTTATGACCATCTTCATGACTGCCTTGGAACTGTTGGTCGCCTATATCCAGGCATACGTATTTACCATATTGTCATCGCTATTCATTGGCATGGCGCAACACGAACCGGAACATAGTTGATAGTTATCAGTTATCAGTTGTCAGTTGATAGTTAGAAGTTTTGAATTTTGAATCTTAAATATTGAATTTTGAATTTTGAATCTTTAAATCAAACAAATAAACACTTAAACAATTAAAATCATGTTAGCAACAACTTTAGCAATCATCCTTGAAGTCAGCTATGTGAAGGGTATAGCCGCCCTTGCAGCAGCCATCGCAGTGATTGGTGCCGCCATCGGCATCGGTAAAATCGGTCAAGCCGCCATGGAAGCTATGGCTCGTCAGCCCGAAGCTGCGGGTCGTATCCAGTCGGGTATGATCATCGCTGGCGCTCTCGTCGAAGGTGCAACGCTGTTCGCCATTGTCGTGTGCGTGTTGGCCGTCCTCGGCTAATCAAAGACAAGAGACTACGGGGCCATCGGACTATGACTTGTGACTATGACCATGACAGCTTCATCAGAAATGGAAGCAGTCATGGTCATGGTCAGGGGTCATAGTCAATAAGTCCCGAAGTCCCACGTCAACAAATCGAAGATTCAACGAAGTTAATTAAACGATTAAACAATCAACAATTCAACAAATAACACATGGATTTATTTCTTCCCGAAAGCGGATTAGTGATTTGGATGCTCATCGCCTTCCTCATCGTGTTTGTCATCTTGGCGAAAGCGGGCTGGCCGATGATCATGGGCGCGGTCGAGAAGCGCAACACCCACATCTCCGATTCCCTCCTCGCCGCCGAGGAAGCCAATAATGCCCTTGCCGGCATCGAGCAAAAGCGGCAAGAGACCATGGCGGCGGCGCAGGCCGAGCAAATCCGCATCATGAAAGAGAGCCAGGAGCTGAAGACACAGCTCATCGAAGAGGCGAAGACGCAGGCCCGATTAGAAGCCGAAAAAATCGTGGCTGACGCCCGCCTGAAGATAGAGAAGGAACAGGCCGAAGCCATGGTCGAAATCAAAAACGAGGTCATCGCTCTCTCCATCGACATCGCGGAGAAGCTGTTGCAACGCGAACTGAGCAACAAGCAGTCGCAAAACGACTACATCGAGCAACTGCTCCGCAACAACCAACCCAAGATTCAAGCCTAAGCCATGGACAACGGAAAACTATCGGTGAGATACGCTCGGGCTTTGTTCCAACAAGCCCAAGAGCAAGGCTGCGAGGAAGCCGTTTATGACGGCCTGACACGGCTCGTGCACAACTACATCCTGGCCATCGCCCAGTTCAACGAGGTGCTGGCCGACCCCATCGTCGCCAAGGAGGAGAAAGTGAAGCTGTTAGAGATGTCCGTTGGCGAACCCATGCACGACTGCCTGAGGCAGTTCATAACCTTCGTGGCAGACCAAAAACGCGAGGACAAAATGCTCCTTATCGCCTTGAAATACATGGAGATGTACCGTGCTAAGCACAACATCATGAACGCCCAGCTCACCACCGCGACCGAACTGTCGGAGGCGACGCTCGACAAGGTGAAGGCCTTCGTGGAACAAGCCTTCTCCTCCCATGCCGAGTTGGAAGTCCGCATCGACCCGAGCCTCATCGGGGGCTTCATCCTGGACATCGAGCACACCCGCATGGATGCCAGCGTCATCGGGCAACTTAACGCGCTGAAAAACAAACTAAAAGGCAATTAGCTATTAGCCCTGAGCTGTTAGCTCCGTCGCTACCATGCTAATAGCTAACAGCTAAAAGCCAAAAGCCCAACAAATAAACAGTCAACAATCAACAATTCAACATAAATGGCAAACATCAAACCAAGTGAAATATCAAGCATCCTGCAAATGCAGCTCCAGAACATGAGCAACAAGATTCAGTTTGAGGAGATTGGCAAGGTGCTTCAAGTGAGCGACGGCGTGGCACACGTCTATGGCCTCGACAAGGTGCAGTCCAACGAGCTTGTGGAGTTCGAGAACGGCACCATGGGCGTGGTGCTCAACCTTGAGGAAGACAACGTCGGCGTGGTGCTCCTCGGTCCCACCGAGGGCATCAAGGAAGGCGAGACGGTGAAGCGCACCCAGCGTATCGCCTCCGTCATGGCCGGCGAAGGCATGTTGGGCCGCGTCGTGGACGGCCTCGGTCGCCCCATCGACGGCAAAGGCCCCATCCAAGGCAAGACTTACGAGATGCCTTTGGAGCGCAAGGCTCCAGGCGTCATCTTCCGCCAACCCGTGAACCAGCCGCTGCAAACCGGCCTCAAGGCCATTGACGCCATGATTCCCATTGGGCGCGGCCAACGTGAGCTGATTATCGGTGACCGCCAGACGGGTAAGACCGCCATCGCCATCGACACCATCATCAACCAGAAGGACAACTTTAAGAACGGCGACCCGATTTACTGTATTTACGTGGCTGTAGGTCAAAAAGGCTCCACTGTGGCCAACCTCGTGAAGACCCTGGAGAAGAACGGTGCTTTGGACTACACCATCGTCGTCAGTGCCACCGCCTCCGACCCCGCCGCCATGCAGTTCTACGCTCCATACGCGGGCGTGGCCATCGCCGAGTATTTCCGCGATACGGGCCGCCATGCCTTGGTCATCTACGACGACCTCTCAAAACAAGCTGTGGCTTATCGTGAAGTATCCTTGATTTTGCGCCGTCCCCCAGGACGTGAGGCCTATCCTGGCGATATTTTCTACCTCCACAGCCGTTTGCTCGAACGTGCCGCCAAAATCATCAAGAATGACGATGTGGCACGCCAGATGAACGACCTGCCCGACAGCATCAAGGACATCGTGAAGGGCGGCGGAAGTATCACCGCACTGCCCATCATCGAGACCCAAGCGGGCGACGTTTCGGCCTACATTCCGACCAACGTCATCTCCATCACCGACGGACAAATCTTCTTGGAAACCAGTCTGTTCAACGCAGGTATCCGTCCCGCCATCAACGTCGGTATCTCGGTGTCGCGTGTGGGTGGTAACGCCCAAATCAAGTCCATGAAGAAGGTGGCTGGCACCCTGAAACTCGACCAAGCCCAATTCCGTGAAATGGAAGCCTTCTCGAAGTTCGGCGCCGAACTTGACGCGGCCACTTTAGCCATCTTGGATAAAGGCCGCAAGAACGTGGAATTGCTGAAACAGCCTCAATACACACCCATGCCCGTCGAAAAGCAGGTGGCCATCATTTTCTGCGGCACCAATGGTTTGCTGAGCAAAGTGCCTGAGAACAAGGTGCTTGAATTTGAAAAGCAGTTCTTGGACATCATGGAAGTGAAGCACAAGGACGTGATGACTCAACTGAAGGCTGGCAAGATTGATGACGACATCAAGGCGGTACTGAAGGAGGAAGCTTTGAATTTGAGTGAACACTTTAACGGATAATGCAGAATTAGGAATTCGGAATGCGGAATAATAACCTCCGGTAGGCTTATTCCGAATTCCGCATTCCGAATTCATAATTACAAGAAAATGGCATCACTAAAGGAAATACGAGCCAGAATCACCTCCGTCGCCTCGACACAGAAAATCACGAGCGCGATGAAGATGGTGTCGGCGGCCAAGCTGAAGAAAGCCGAGTCGGCCACGCTGAACTTCGTTCCGTACAAAAGCAAGCTGAGCGAAGCCCTGTCGAACTATCTCGGCTCGCTCGAAGGCCAGGTCAGCATCCCCTTGGCGGAAAACCGCGAGGTGAAAAAGGTGGCTCTCATCGCTTTCTCGTCAAGCAGCGGGCTGTGCGGCGTGTACAACTCCAGCGTCAGCAAACTCTTCAAGCAGGCCTATGACGAATACGCGCAAAGCATTGGAAAAGAAAATATTACCGTCATCCTTTCGGGCAAGAAAATCAACGACTACGCCAAGCGTTTCCAGATTCCGGTGGAGCGCTACTACGAACCCGATGCCGGCAGACCTTCCTACGACTTCGCCATCGAACTCAGCGACCTGATGGTCAAGCTGTTCCTTGAGCACAAGGTGGATCGCGTGGAACTCATCTACAACCACTACAAGAACGCCGGAGTGCAGTTCTCACAACGCGAGACGGTGCTGCCCCTGAAGACCGACACCCTACCTACGGCGCAAAGTTTCGACTATTTGGTGGAACCAAGCAAGGAAGAGTTTATCAACGCACTGGTTCCCAAAGTGATACGAACGGTATTCTACTCCGTCATGCTTGATGCCCATACCGCAGAACACGGTGCCCGCATGACCGCCATGCACATCGCCTCCGACAACGCCGAACAACTGTCGCAAGAGCTGAAAATCCAATACAACAAGGCCCGCCAGAACGTCATCACCAACGAACTGATTGACATCGTGGGCGGTGCCGAGGCGTTGAACGGGTAATATCATCAAGCTCTTCTTTTGACTACACCTATTTTAATATATAGGAACTTCTTTTTCTCAAAAAACGCCAAAATGATGAGGAGCAAAAACATAATTTGTTCCTCATTTTCAAAAAAATGAACAAGAAAAACACAGAAATATCAAAAAAATGAGCAAAAAAAACACAATTTTATGAGAACATATCAATAAAAGTCCTATTTTTGCGGCGAAAATGCGAATAGGGTGGATTGCATACTTCCCTAAAAGCAACCGATAAAAAGACAACTTTGGAATTTAGACAACAAACAAATAACAACTAACTTAACAAACAAAACGATCATGAAAAGATTTTTCCTTATCACGATGCTGACGGCGTTTGCTTTCCTTGCCAACGCCCAAAATCACTGGACTTACAATCCTAGTGATTTCTCCAACGATGCTACGTACATGGCTGCAGTCTATTTGGACGGCAACTATTTAGCATCTACCGATCTTGAATTGGGAGCCTTCTGCAACGGTGGAACCGTTTGCTGCGACTCTCAGTATCCTCCTCAAATCATTACCAATGAGGGAGGAACTTTCGGTCTGTTCTTCATGAGACCTAGAAGTAACAGCAATGGTGAAACCATTACCTTCAAGGTGTATGATCACAGCACCAACCAAGAAATTGATGTCAACACGACCTACACGTTTGCTGCTGACGGAATTCAAGGATCTCCCATGGCTCCCGAGCAGGCTGACATCACGGGCAACGCTTACAACATTACGGTTGTTGCGAACCCTGCCAGTGCTGTTTCCAACATCACTACGGGTGGCCTTTATGCAACTGGTGCAAACGTTAACCTGAGCTTCACTGCCAACGCGGGCTATGAATTCTACAATTGGACCAAGAACGGCGTGCAATTCAGCACCACTGAGACCTGCACCATCACCGTGAACGAAACGGCCGAATATTCCGCCAACTTCGTCGCTGAAGTTTACACCATTTACGCTTTCGCCCTGCCTTCAGCTGGTGGTAGCGCTACTGTGAACCAAACCGGTTTCTACTATGGTGAAGAATGCACCTTGACCGCCACGCCCAACACGGGATACACCTTCGTCAACTGGACTGACGACGCCAATACGGTTGTTTCTACCGATGCTACCTACAGCTTCCCTGTTGTGGCTGGTGGTAACTACTACGCTCATTTCAACGAGAATCCCGTTCCTTGCGAAATCACTGCTTCTTGCAACCCCACCACTGCTGGTACAATCACTGGCACTGGCACATTCACTACTGGTGAAACCTGCACCCTGACCGCCACGGCCAATCCTGGCTATGAATTCCACAGCTGGACCAAAGGCAGTGAGACAGTCGCCACTACTGAGACCTACACCTTCACCGTCACCGAAACGGCTGAATTTGTAGCCAACTTCGTCGCTGAAGTTTACACCATCTATCCTTTCGCCCTGCCTTCAGTTGGTGGTACTGTTACAATAAACCAAACCAGCTTCTTATATGGTGAAGAATGCACCCTGACCGCTACGGCCAACACCGGTTACAACTTCGTCAACTGGACTGATGATGCCAATACGGTTGTTTCTACCGAGACTACCTACACCTTCTCTGTTGTGGCTGGTGGTAACTATTACGCTCACTTCGAAGAGATTGTTGGTGGTCCTTACACCATCACTGCTTCTTGCAACCCCACCGAGGCTGGTACCGTGACGGGCGCTGGCACTTTCAATGCCGGTGAAACCTGCACCCTGACCGCCACGGCCAACCCTGGCTACTATTTCCTCAACTGGACCAAGGACGGTCTTGAAGTCGGCACTGTTGAAACCTACACCTTCACCGTGACTGAAGACGCCGAATACGTGGCCAACTTCACCTATGAAATGTGCCTCATCAACGTCACTGTCAACCCCGCTGGTGCTGGTACTGTTACTGGTGACGGTGCCCAAGCCATTGGTGCTACCTGCACACTAGTCGCCACTGCCAATCCTGGCTACACCTTCCTTAACTGGACTGAAAACGACGAAGTGGTTTCCACCGATGCCACCTACAGCTTTACTGTCACCGTGGCCCGCGACCTCGTTGCCAACTTCCAAGTGAGCGAACAATACACCATCTGGGCCACTTGTAACCCAGGTCTCGCTGGTGCCGTTAGCGGCTCTAATGTATATCCTGCTGGTGCTACCTGCACCTTGACCGCCACGGCTAATCCCGGCTACTATTTCCTCAACTGGACCAAGGAGGGTGCCATCGTTTCTGAAAACGAGAGCTATTCCTTCACTGTTACCGAGGAAGCTACTTATGTGGCCAACTTTACCTATGACATCTTCATGATTCAGGTCTTTGCCGACCCGAGCGCTGGTGGTGTAGTAACTGGTGCTGGTGGTTATGTTGCTGGCCAAACCTGCACAATGACCGCTACAGCCAACACAGGCTATGAATTCATTGGTTGGTCAACGTTTGATGATCCTACGATTCTCTCCACCGAAACTTCTTACAGCTTCCAAGTGTACGAAGCTGGTGCTTATGTCGCCCACTTCGGAGAAGGCACCCACTACCTGATCACTGCTACGACCAATCCTGAAGGCGCTGGTACCATTGAAGGTGCTGGTTACTATGCTGAAGGTGCAACCTGCACGCTGACCGCTACGGCCAACACTGGCTATGAATTCTACAGCTGGACCAAGGACGGCGTGGAAGTCAGCACTGTAGAATCTTTCTCCTTCACCGTGACTGAAGATGCCGAATATGTGGCCAACTTCACTTACTATAGCTACATCATCACTGCTATGGCTGACCCGACCGAAGGTGGTACAGTGACTGGCGGTGGCACCTACCTGTTTGGTGAGAACTGCACGTTGACAGCAACACCTAACACTGGCTATGCTTTCCTCAACTGGACAAGATATGATGATCCTAATACGGTCATCTCCTCCGATGCTTCTTACACATTCATGGTAACCAGTTCGGAAACCTACGTGGCTCACTTCACTGCTGAAACCACTTACAACATCACTGCGGAATGCAACCCCACTTTAGCTGGTACCGTGACCGGCACAGGCAACTACATTACGGGTACAACCTGCACGTTGACTGCTGTTCCCGCCCACTCCAGCTTCACCTTCTGGAACTGGACACTGAACGGCGAAGAAGTCAGCACTGATGAATCCTACACCTTCACTGTGACTGGTGATGCTCACTACGTTGCCAACTTCGTCTACGACCTTTACATCATCACTCCTATCGCTGTTCCGAACTATGCTGGTACAGTGACCGGCGGCGGTGGCTTCATGTACGGAGAAACCTGCGAACTGTCAGCCACAGCCAACGACGGATATGAATTTGTCAACTGGACCAAGGATGGTCTCGTGGTTTCGACCAATGCCACCTTTAGCTTCACCGTAACCGAGAGCGGCCTCTACGCTGCCAACTTCGAAAACGGTCTTACCTACACCATCACTACCGTGGCCATGCCTGCTGTTGGTGGTACCACCACTGGCGATGGCACCTACGAACCTGGTGAGACTGTCACCTTGACTGCAACGCCCAACCCGGGTTATCACTTCATCAACTGGACTAAGGATGGCGAAGTGGTCTCCACCACTGCCAACTTCACGCTGACGGTGACCGAATCTGCCACTTATGTTGCCAACTTCATGACGGATCTGTACTACGTCACTGTACTGGTCAACAATGCTAACGGTGGTTATGTAGTCGGTGTCTATCCTGGCGGTTACTTCCTCTATGGTCACGACTGCATCCTGCAAGCTGTTCCTTACGATGGCTATAGCTTCTCACATTGGACCAAGGATGGTCAAATCGTTTCCTACGATCCCGATTACACCTTCATGGTGACGGCTGATGCCACAGTGACGGCCTACTTCACTCAAGACGGTTATCACATCGGTGCTACGGCTGATCCGGCTGCCGGTGGCTCAATCTCTGGCACTGGCAACTACTCATTCGGCCAGACCTGCTCGCTGACTGCTACGGCCAACCCGGGCTACACCTTCGTCAACTGGACCTTGGATGGCGTTGAAGTTTCGACCAATGCCACCTATAGCTTCACTGTTCGCGAAAGCGCTGACTACGTTGCCCACTTCTCACAGAACATGTACACCATCACCGTTCAAGCTAACCCCTCGAACGCTGCCTACGTGTTCATCCAGACTGGTCAAAACGGCCAATTCCACTATGGCGAGAGCTGCACACTGAGAGTGGCTGCTCCTAATCCGGGCTACACCTTCCTCAACTGGTCATTGAACGGCACTATCGTTTCGACTGAACCGACCTACACCTTCAATGTGACTGGCGATGCCAACTTCATTGCCAACTTCGCTGTCGATGTCTTCACTGTCACGACAACAGCTGTTCCCGCCATCGGTGGCACTGTCACTGGCGCTGGCGAATATGAGTACGGTGAAACCTGCACGGTGACCGCTACACCTAGAGCTGGCTACACCTTCCTGAGATGGGTCAAGAACGGTGTCGTTGTTTCCACAGACGCTAATTACACCTTCACGGTGAGAGAAGATGCCGAGTGCGTCGCCCAATTCACCAACAGAGCTATCTACATCAGAGCCACTGTTGCCCTGCGTAGTGAAGGTGAAATCACTGGTGATGGCGTCTATGAGTACGGTGAAACCGTGACCATGAGCGTTGCTCCTGCCGAGAACTACATCTTCGTTGACTGGAGTGTAAAGGGTGGTGAAGTTGTCTCTACTGAAGCTACCTTCTCCTTCATCGCCACTGAAGACCTTGACCTTGTTGCCAACTTGGTTTACTTCACCGATGTGAACGAAAGCAGCAGCATCAATGTCAGCGTGTTCCCGAACCCCGTTGCTAGCGAACTGACCGTGATGAGCGATCAAGAGAACTATCAACTGGACATCTACACGATCAACGGTGCTCTGGTCCGCAGCTTGAACAACTGCTCCAATACCACCAAGATCAATGTCGAAGACCTTTCCAATGGTACCTACATCATTCGCCTGACCAACGGCAATGTTGTTGAGAACAGAAGATTCGTCAAGGAATAAGACGTTGAACTGAAAGGAAAAGGCCAGCGGCGATGCCGCTGGCCTTTTTTATGCCCAAATGCCAAATTTTTTAATCCCAACTATTACTCTTGATAATACACCCGCTTCACCCGCTGCGAAACACGCGTCATGATTTCGTAAGGAATCGTCTGGCAGGCTTGGGCTATATCATTGATGTCGTGATTGGCATCGAAAATCACTACTGTATCGCCTTCTGAGGCCTTGACATGGGACAAATCGATCATACACATATCCATGCAAATATCGCCGACTACGGGCACTTGAATCTCATTGACGTAGAACTTTCCATTTCCATTGCCAAGTAGCCTAGAAAGGCCATCAGCATAACCAATAGGCACAATACCAATACGCATGTCCTTCTCAGCATGACCATGACGGTTGTATCCAATGCTGTCGCCCTTGGGGATGCGCTTGATTTGGTTGATGGTCGTCTTCAAGGAAACCACGGGCAGCAAATTATCCCTATCAACTTCGCAAGTCGGAACACCATACAGACCAATGCCCAAACGCACCATGTCAAACTGATATTGCGGGAAACGCGAAATACCCGCCGTATTGAGGATATGGCGCAGAATCTTGTTTGGGAAAGCCTCCACAATCATTTGGCTCCCTTCTTCAAAACATCGGATTTGACCCAAAGTAAACTCGTCTTCGGCGGGATTGTCGGCGGCAGCCAAATGGGAAAAAACACTCTTCACCTGAATCATTGGATTGGCCTTGAGGCGACGAATCAGTTCGGGAAGCTCGTTTTTCGAGAAGCCCAACCGATGCATACCTGTATCCAGCTTGATATGCACATTGATAGGATGCGCCTCAGGCAAGGCCAAATTATGAATCGCCTTTTCTATAAACCCCAAATTACGGAGACTAAACACCTCAGGTTCAAGATGGTATTTGACGATGTTGTCATAGCTGTTCACCTCTGGACTCATCACCATGATAGGCAAATTTATGCCCGCACGACGCAGTTCAACACCTTCGTCAGCGAAAGCAACCGTGAGATAATCCACATTGTGGAATTGCAAAATGTTGGAAACCTCCAAATTGCCACTGCCGTAGCCGAAAGCCTTCACCATCACCATCAGCTTGGTCTCTGGCTTGATTTTCGAACGGAAATAATTCAAGTTGTTGACCAAATGGTTGAAGTTGATCTCAAGAACAGTTTCATGCGCCTTTTCCTGCAACTCCATGCTGATTTGTTCAAATTCGAAAGCACGCGCACCTTTCAGCAGAATGGTCTGATTGTTGAATTTGGAGAAAGGAAACTGAGCCAAGAAGTCAGCCACACTCTTATAGAAATAAGTTTCCATGTCAAACTTATTGGCTTGCCTCGAAAGAGCCTCCCCAATACCTATCATCATATCGACCTCCTTGTTTTTCAACAATTGCGAGATTTCGGCATACAACTCCATCTCGTTTCGTCCGCTTTGCAGAATATCTGAAAGAATCACCACCCGACGCTTGTGTTGCCGCTGCTGACGCATCACATCAAGAGCGATGGAAAGTGAATTGATGTCGGAGTTATAGTAGTCATTGATAAGGGTACAATTGTTCATGCCCGCCTTGATTTCCAAACGCATGGCCACGGAAGCCAAATTTTTGAGTCGCTCGCTGATGCAATCAGGCGAATACTTCATCAACAAACACAAGGCAATGCAGTGAATGGCATTCTCGATGGAGGCATCGTCATTGAAAGGAATCTCAAACGACAGTTTATCAGATTGGTATGTGCATTCAATAATGGCGCTATTCTCGTTCTTCGTTACCGTATCCACCAACAAAACAGCCTCCTTGAACTTACGGCTCCACGTGAACAGCCTTACTCTTTCCGCAATTCCCGAGCGCAAAATCACTTGTTGGATGTCGGGATAGTCCATGCAATAAACCAACGCATCCACTTTCGTGAAAAGGTTCAACTTTTCTCCGGCTTTCTGCACTCGGCTGATGAAGTTCTCATCATGGGCCTGCCCTATGTTAGTGAACACGCCGATATTCGGTCGAATGATGTCTTGAAGCGCCATCATCTCGTCAGGTTCGGAGATGCCAGCCTCAAAAAGGCCAAGGTCATAACCGCTATTCATCTGCCACACCGAGAGCGGCACACCCACTTGGGAGTTATAACTCTTGGGGCTGCGTACAATACTGAAATCGGGGCTCAACATCTGGAACAGCCATTCCTTAACGATGGTCTTGCCGTTGCTACCTGTAATGCCGATAATGGGAAAATTAAACTGTTGTCGGTGATAGGCGGCCAAAGCTTGCAAGGCCCTCAATGTATCAGCAACGAGGACAAAGCCTGCATCGGGACAGGCGACTTCAGGCAATTGGCTCACCACAAAGGCGCGAACACCTTTGTCATAAAGATCCTTGATGTATTTATGACCATCGTTTCGTGCACTGACAATGGCAAAAAACAAAGCTTGGTCAGCAACGATGAGTTGACGGCTATCTATTAGAAGATCAGATACTTGCCTTTCATGCAAGTCGCCGCACAAGGTTCCGTTGACGATTTGGGAAATCTGCTCCAAAGAATAATATTGGTGCTGCATATTCGATTCAATTTCCTGCAAAAATACGGCTTTTCCGAAAAAGCATTACCTTTGCAGCGTAGAAAAAAAGAGAAATGTCCATCAAGAAACACATCCCCAATGCGCTGACCTGCGGCAACCTGCTCTCGGGCTGCTTTTCTATTCTATTCATCACCAAAGAAATGCCGATTGCGGCTTCCATAATGCTGCTTGTAGCTGGCCTATTCGACTTTTTGGACGGGTTTGCCGCACGACTGCTTCATGCGCATTCGCCCATCGGAGCCGACTTGGATTCCTTGTCCGATGTGGTCTCCTTCGGCGTAGCCCCTGGATTCATCATGTATTGGCTGATGCGACAGTCTTTCGAGGTACCCGTTTGGTCTGTGGGAAATGTGGACTTGTTGCCCTGTTTGGCCTTCATGCTGCCCGTTTTCTCGGCCTTGCGTCTGGCCCGCTTCAATATCGACACAACACAAAAGACTTCATTTCGTGGCTTACCCGCACCCGGCATGGCTTTGTTTATCGTTTCGATAATGTTGGCCTTGCATCAAATCGGGCATCTCTACGATGGCTTTTTTGGATATTGGCCTTGTCTTGTTTCCGTCATTGTCCTTTCTTTCTTGATGGTCAGCAACATACGCTTTTTCTCGTTTAAAATGAAGTCGACCCAATGGAAAGGCAACGAAGTGCGATGGGGCTTCCTAATTGTCACTGTTATAAGCGTGGTGATTTTCAGGTTTTTATCCCTGCCCTTCGTGATGCTATTGTATGTTTTGCTTTCGGTTTTCTTTGCCAAAAAGATGGAATAAGCATCTTACATCTCCTTCTTGTGCAGGATAAAGTTGTGCCCAAGGTATACCTCGCGGACATGCTCATCCTCAGCCAATTGTTCAGGTGTGCCTCGCTTGAGAACCTTCCCATCGAACAGCAGGTAAGCGCGGTCCGTGATGCTGAGCGTCTCATGCACATTGTGGTCGGTGATGAGCACTCCAATGTTTTTCCGCTTCAGTTTGAAGATGATGCGCTGGATATCCTCGACAGCGATGGGGTCGACACCGGCAAAAGGCTCGTCAAGCAGGATGAAGTTGGGGTCGATGGCCAAAGCACGGGCAATTTCGGTACGACGACGCTCGCCACCCGATAGCTGTATGCCTTTGCTCTTCCGAACTTTCTGCAAACCAAATTCATCCAACAACGCCTCAAGCTTCTCTCGCTGCTGCTGTTTCGTCATGCCTTCTTTAAACTGCATCACAGAGGCGATATTGTCCTCCACACTCATTTGGCGGAACACCGAGGCTTCCTGCGCCAAATAACCGATATGTTTCTGCGCCCGTCTGTACATGGGCAGCTCCGAGATGTCTTCATCTTCGAGAAACACCTTGCCGGAATAAGGTTTGATGAGACCCACCACCATATAGAAAGTGGTCGTCTTGCCCGCTCCATTGGGACCCAGTAAACCGACAATCTCACCCTGTTCAAGTTCAACATTGACTTTATTGACCACGGTGCGTTGACCATATTTTTTGACCAGATCTTCTGTCCTTAATTTCATCATTATTCGTGATTTGTAAAGACGCACACTTGCGTCTCTACAGATTAGAAAATACCTTCTTTCAAGATATCATGCAAATGTATAATACCCATATATTTACCATTGTGAACGACGGGCAATTGCGTGATGCTGTTTTCCCGCATCTTGTGAAGCGCATCGACCACCAAGGCCTCCTCATCGATGGTCTTGGGGTTGGAGGTCATGATTTGGACGGCTTTCACCTGCTCGATATTGGGGTATTTCATCAACATGCGGCGCAAGTCGCCATCGGTGATGATGCCTCTAATCTGCTCCTTCTCAGTCACCACCGTCGCGCCAAGGCGTTTGCCCGTCATTTCGATAATGACCTGAGTAAGGCTGTCGGCAGGGCCGACTTCGGGACGCTCATTTCGCGTATAAAGGTCTTTCACACGCAAGTAAAGCTGCTTACCGAGTGCACCGCCAGGGTGAAACTTGGCAAAATCGGCGGTGGAAAAACCGCGACACCTCATTAATATAAGTGCCAGCGTGTCGCCCATCACAAGTTGAGCCGTGGTGCTACTGGTGGGCGCAAGACTACCTGGAACAGCTTCTTCCGGCACAGTCACATCGAGGACAAAATCAGCCTGCGAAGCCAAAAATGATTGGCGGTTGCCGACAAAAGCCACTATCTTATTGCCTCTCAGCTTAATAAGCGGCACAAGCATCTTGATTTCGGGGGTCTCACCGCTTTTCGATAAGATAACCACAATGTCGCCTTCGCGGACAATGCCCAAATCGCCATGGATGGCGTCGGCAGCGTGCATGAAAACTGCCGTTGTGCCCGTCGAATTCATCGTCGCCACGATTTTTTGGGCGATGATAGCACTCTTTCCGATACCCGAAAAGACGAGATTTCCCTTGCCTTCAAGGATCAAATCCACCGTTTTCACAAAATCATCGCCAATTTGAGCCTTCAATCCCATGATTGCATTAGCTTCATTTTCAATGATTTGATTTGCAATTTCGATAATCATGTCATTTTTTTTCATTTTTTCTCGAAATTTCTTGCGCCGAATGATTTAAAAGCTATAACTTTGTCTTTGCTGATGCGGGAGAATATCCCCAGGAGTGATAACGTAGTTTTTCAAAATAGATTGCAAAGTAAAGCAAAAGTTCGGAAAATACCAAACACCAAAAGGAGGAAACTATGGCAAAGAAAGACGACTTGAAAATCCACAAGCTGCTGAAGGATGTTTTTGGCTTCGACCAATTCAAAGGAAATCAGGAAGAAATCATAAAAAGCATCCTCGGTGGCAACAATACTTTCGTGTTGATGCCGACAGGCGGAGGCAAATCGCTTTGCTACCAACTGCCCGCATTGATGTCGAAAGGCACGGCCATTGTCGTCTCCCCGCTCATCGCCTTGATGAAGAACCAAGTCGACATGATCCGTAATTTTGGAACCGAATTGGGCATCGCTCATGTGATGAACTCGTCGCTTTCAAAAGCGGAACTGCTTGAGGTGAAGGAAGACTTGAAGAGCGGCAAGACCAAGTTGCTCTATGTGGCACCCGAGTCGCTCACCAAAGAGGAAACCGTTGAGTTTCTGCGGACCTTGAAGATTTCGTTCGTCGCCATCGATGAGGCACACTGCATCTCGGAATGGGGCCACGATTTCCGCCCTGAGTACCGCCGTCTGCGCCCCATCATCAACGCCATTGGCGACAACCTGCCCATCATTGCCCTGACCGCGACGGCCACGGTGAAGGTGCAGAACGACATCATGAAGAACCTCGAAATCATGGACGCCAAAATCTTCAAATCCTCCTTCGACCGTCCGAACCTGTATTATGAAGTACGTCCGAAAACCAAGGATGTCGTCAAAGACATCATCAAATACATCAAGCAGAATCCTGGCAAGTCGGGAATTGTGTACTGCCTCAGCCGCAAGAAAGTGGAAGAATTAGCCGAGACGCTGATTGTTAACAACATACGGGCCCTACCCTATCATGCTGGTCTCGACAGTCAGACCCGAAAGGAGAACCAAGACAAGTTCCTGATGGAAGAGGCAGATGTCATCGTGGCCACCATCGCTTTCGGCATGGGCATTGACAAACCCGACGTGCGTTTTGTCATCCACCACGACATTCCCAAGAGCCTCGAAGGATATTATCAGGAAACCGGTCGTGCCGGTCGCGACGGCGGCGAAGGCAACTGCATCGCGTTCTACGACTATGAGGACATCCACAAATTGGAGAAGTTCAACAAAGGCAAGAATGTGGCCGAACAAGAAATCGCCCGCGAGTTGCTGAACGAAACAGTAACCTACGCTGAATCAGCTGTTTGTCGTCACCGTCTTTTGCTCCACTATTTCGGCGAAGAGTACAACAAGGAGAATTGTGGCGCGTGTGACAATTGCCGCTATCCCAAGGAGAAATTCGACGGCAAGGAAGACCTTAAGCTCGTCCTCGAAGCCATTGAAGATACCAAACAACTCTTCAAGACCAAGCACATTGCAGAACTTTTGGCTGGTAAACTCACTGGCGACATCAAGACGGCCAAGCAAGAGAACAATGAATTTTTCGGTGCCGGCGACGAACACGATGAAAAGTATTGGACCGCCGTCATTCGCCAAGCGCTGGTACACAAGCTGTTATCCAAAGACATTGAGAATTACGGCATCCTGAAAATCACAAAGGATGGCAAGAGTTTCATCAAGAAGCCCTACACCATCATGCTCGTCAAGGACCATGACTACGACAGCAACGAGGATGAAGACCCCGAGACAATGGCTATGGGTTCCAGCAAGGACGGTGGTGCCGACAAGACACTTTTCTCCCTGCTGAAAGACTTGCGCAAGACCATCGCCAAACAGAATGGGTTGCCACCTTTCGTCATCTTCCAAGACCTGTCGCTCGAAGACATGGCCATTCAATACCCCATCACGAAGGAGGAAATGACCCAAATCGCCGGTGTGGGTACAGGAAAAGCCGAGAAGTTTGGTGAGCCGTTCATCAAACTGATCAAGGAATATGTAGAGGAAAACGACATCACGCGACCCAACGACATGGTGGTGAAGTCGGTGGTGAACAACTCCGCGTTGAAAATTGGTATCATCCAGAACATCGACAAGAAGATCCCACTTGACGACATCGCTTACGGTAAAGGTCTGGAATTCGGCGAGTTGCTTTCCGAGATTGAGAGTATCGTCTCTTCCGGAACCCACCTTGACATCAACTATTACATTGAGGACTACGTGGATGTTTATCACCGCGAAGACATTCTGGAGTATTTCAAGGAGGCCGAAACCGACGACATTCAGACCGCACTCCGCGAACTGGGCGAGGACGAGTACGAAGAAGACGAAGTCCGCCTCATGCGCATCAAGTTCCTTTCTGACGTCGGCAATTAATTGATAATGAGACGTTTCATTAGTATTATTGCATTATCATTGCTCTTGTTGGTCTCTTGCGGCGGCAACAAGAGCAAAACTGAGATGCCCTCAAAACTGCTTTCGGAACAGGAAATGATTTCGCTGCTAACCGACTTGCAAATCATCGAGGCCGACTTGACCTTACGAAAGACCAACCAACAGGACATCAACGGGCTGCCCCAACAGTTTTATGACCAGCTCTTTGAGCATTACGGCATTACTGACAGCATTTTTTCGGAAAACTTGAGATACTACACCAAGCGACCTGCCACGCTGGAATGCATCATGGACTCCGTTGTGCAACGACTGACAAAGGAACAGTCTACTTCTTCAACTCAATAGCAATCAAATCATTCAGTTTCTTGGCAGCATCCAACAATAGGCTTTCGTCCGTAGGGACGGGCACAGGATGACTATCCAAACGGTTCAACGTCTCCGCCGAGCAGGCCTCGCGGTCGCCTTTGATGGTAGTGTAGTCATTCTTGAAAGTGGATTTCACCTCAAAGGGAACAATGCCCAATAATTGATTGCCATCATTGTTGAAGTAACGGATATAGCCTGAAACCGCAACATTCTTGTTTTGGGAATGGTCGCTTACCTCAACTTTCTTGTCGCCCTTGCTTTCCTTGAAAGTCACCTCGTCTAGGCGCATGGGGGAAACTGTAACCTGTTTCACGACCACTTTCGCGAATGGATGTTTGGATTTTTTCGAAACATAAATTCCAGAAATTCCACTCGGTAACTCATTTTGGTCGAAACTGAAAACGACATCTTGGAAGCCATCTGGCAAATCATAATCCGAACAGAAAACAAACTCCACTTTTTCAGACAAAAGCAAAGCTTGTTTTTTCTGTAAATCAAGCAATTGTGCATTCTCACGATTGATATGCTTCAACTGCCTGATATACTTTTCGGCTTCTACAGCATCCGCTTTCGACCCTGAACTGAGCAGTTGTCTACTCTTAGCCACCAAAAAGTTCTCCGCTTTATTGCGGGCAACGTTCATATCCTCATCAAGGTCGAGTTTCACATAATTCATGCCCTTTTTCACCTTGCTCGGGAAACATTTCAAGGCATCGTTGCGGCCTTTCATGCTGCAATACCGTTGATAAATCTCCGGCCAAACATCAGGCTGCCCTGTGGCTTTCAGGGCTTGGACACGTTCATGGTCAGCGTGGTTGGCCTTATGGTAAGAAGCCGCCACATAATTAATGTCTTTGGCGTTCAGGTCGCCGGCACAAATGTCGGGTGCAAGTCGTTGAATCACTTGGTCATACTCTTGGGCTTCGTAGAGTTTCTTGGTCGTGTTGCAGGCGGTGAGCATCGCGCCGAGCAACAAAGCGGAAATCAGTCGGAGGTATTTCATGATTTTTCTGTTTTTAATTTGACTTCGGGACTTCGAGACCGCGAGACTTCTGGAAAGACCAGCCGTCTCGATGTCCCGTAGTCTCGTATTCCATAAAAAAACTACAAATTTCGCTCCAAAATTGCACGGAGCGGAAGAAATCTTTACTTTTGTGGCCACAAAAATCAATCCTCATGGAAAAAATCAAGCAATTGCAACAGGATTTCGCCGATTTCATGGCAAAAACCGACTTCAACGGACAACCAAAAGAGCTATACGAACCCATTGCCTACACCATCTTGCAAAGCGGCAAACGCCTTCGCCCGATGCTTTGCCTTTTGGCCAACGAAATGTTTGACGGCGAGGAACAAGAAGCCCTTTGGCCCGCCTTGGCCTTGGAGACTTTCCACAACTTCACGCTCATCCACGACGACATCATGGACAAAGCTCCGCTCAGGCGCGGCAAGGAGACCGTCTACCAAAAATGGAACTCCGACATCGCCATTCTCTCCGGCGATGCCATGTTGGCCATGGCTTTCCAATTTGCACTGAAACCACAAAAAGGCGCCGAACTTGCAAAACAATTGGGCAAAGTGGCCATCGAGATTTGCGAGGGCCAGCAGATGGATCTCAATTTCGAGACCTGCGGTCACGTGACGATTGACGAGTATTTGGAGATGATTCGGCTGAAAACGGCTGTATTGTTGGCCACTGCCTTACAGATGGGTGCCACCGTTTCAGGTGCAAAAGAAGCTGACATTCAGCGGCTTTACGACTTTGGCATTACTATTGGGATGAGTTTCCAACTGCAAGACGACATCCTCGACCTTTACAGCGATGTGCAGGTCTTTGGTAAGAAACATGGCGGCGACATTGCTGACAACAAAAAGACCTACCTCTACCTGAAAGCCCTTGAACTAGCTTCGGAAAAAGACCGTAAACGCCTCGAACACCTCTTTACCCTCCGCATGGACCATGACGAGGAGGAAAAAATCGACGAAGTGAAGGCCATTTATGACCACC